>Ga0256841_1000097_pt1 | contig 94474 bp, 90 predicted proteins | sample 356308metaG_FD_185971 | JGI IMG/M metagenome (GOLD analysis project Ga0256841, IMG submission 185971) | Hydrothermal vent microbial communities from Mid Atlantic Ridge, Atlantic Ocean - 356-308 | ecosystem: Environmental > Aquatic > Marine > Hydrothermal vents | place: Atlantic Ocean: Mid...
CGCTTCGCCTTGGTGCTCACGGTGGCGGCCATCCCGGTGGCGCTGCCGGCGGTGCTCTCGGTCACCATGGCCATCGGGGCGCTGAATCTGGCGCGCCGCAAGGCCATCGTCTCCAAGCTCACCGCCATCGAGGAGCTGGCCGGGGTGGACGTGTTCTGCTCGGACAAGACCGGGACGCTCACGCAGAACCGGATGCGGGTGGCCGACCCCGTGGTGTTCCAGGGGCACGACGAGCGGGAGCTGTTCCTCACGGCGGTGCTGGCCTCGCGGGAGGAGAACCGGGATCCCATCGAGATCCCGCTGTTCGAGACCCTGCGCAGCCGTTTCCCCGACGTGGATCTGTCCGCCTACCGACAGGTGCACTTCACCCCGTTCGATCCGATGCGCAAGCGCACCGAGGCGGAGATCGAGGCCGGGGATCGGCGCTTTACGGCCATCAAGGGGGCGGCGCAGGTCCTCATGGAGCTCGCCGGTGTGGACGAGGACAGGGGCAAGGCGATCCAGAAAGAGCTGGACGCCCTGGCCGCCAAGGGCTACCGGGTGCTGGCCGTGGCCCGCGCCGAAGCCGGCCGGGTCGAGCTCCTCGGGCTGATCCCCCTGTTCGACCCCCCGCGCGAGGACTCCCGCCAGGTGATCGCCGACATGCGCGCCCATGGGGTGCAGGTCAAGATGGTCACCGGCGACAACATCGCCATCGCCCGCGAGATCGGGCGCATGCTGGGGCTCACCGGTCGGGCCATCCGCCCCCATGAGCTCAAGGGACTGGGCAACGAGGAGCTGTTTCTACTGGCCCGGATCGTCAGCAAGGGCATCCTCAAGCGCTTGTCCCCGGAGGTGGACGAGACCGAGGCCGAGCGCTTCGCCGCGCAGATCGTGGACGAGGTGGAGAAGGCCTTCGAGACCGCGGAGCTGGAGGGCGGATTCCTCAAGGCCCACGAGTCGGCCATCATCCGCGTCATCGAGACCGTGGACATCTTCGCGGAGGTGGTGCCGGAGGACAAATACCACATCGTCGACACCCTGCAGAAGGCCGACCACATCGTGGGCATGACCGGCGACGGGGTCAACGACGCCCCCGCGCTCAAGAAGGCCGACTGCGGCATCGCCGTGGCCAACGCCACCGACGCGGCCCGGGCCGCCGCCGACATCATCCTCACCGCGCCGGGCCTGTCGGTGATCAACGAGGCCATCAAGCAGGCACGCATCACCTTCGAGCGGATGAAGAGCTACTCCATTTTCCGCGTGGCCGAGACCATCCGCATCATCCTGTTCATGACGCTGTCGATCGTGGTGTTCAACTTCTACCCGATCACGGCGCTCATGATCATCATCCTGGCCCTGCTCAACGACATCCCCATCCTGGCCATCGCCTACGACCACACCAAGATCCAGACCGCGCCGGTGCGCTGGAACATGCCCGAGATGCTCACCGTGGCGAGCACGCTGGGCATCACGGGGGTGCTGTCCTCCTTTCTGCTGTTCTTCATCCTCATGGAGCTGAAGTTCAGCACGCAGATGATCCAGTCGTTCATGTTCGCCAAGCTGGTCATCGCGGGCCACGGCACCATCTACAACACGCGCATCGACGACTGGTTCTGGAAACGGCCCTACCCTTCCTGGATCCTGTTCGGCGCCACCTTCTCCACCCGGGTCCTGGGCACCCTGATCGCCGTCTACGGCTTTCTCATCACGCCCATCGGCTGGACCTACGCCCTGTACATGTGGGCCTACGCGCTGGCCTGGTTCGTCTTCAACGACGTCATCAAGATGGCCACCTATCACTTCCTGCGCCGGCGGGGGCTGTACGGCTGAACCGGCCGCGGACGTCCCTTCTCCCCCCGGCCTCGGGCCGGCGGCGCGGCGAACACGACGATCGGCACGGCACGGACGAGGGACGGCGGAGTCCCGCCCGGGCCGCGCTGTTAGGATCATCCCTGTCATGGCCCGTCCCCGCTTCCACCGCACCGCCGAGGCCTCGCGCCCGCCGGCCGGCCGCTCGCTGTGGCGGCTGTACGGTTTCATCGTGCTGAGCTCGGTGGCGGTCGGCCTGGGCGTGCTCTACCTGCAATGGCGCAATGTGGAGCAGGCGGCCGTCACGGAACTGCGCTACGCCAATGCGCAGGTCGTGGACACGATGCAGGTGGTGCTGGACAAGTACGAGTCCCTGCTCGAACTGCTGGGCGAGCGGCTGCTGGAGCTCGGCGGACTGGACGGCACGCCCGCGGCGCGCAGCCTCGTGGATCACCTGCTGGAGAAAAACCCCGAACTGGTCGGTTTCGGGCTGGCCGACACCGAGGGCGACCTGCTGCTCACCAGCTCCAACATCGACCGCGACCGCGTGCCGAACCTGCGGCGTGCCCCGGAGACGGCCGCCACCTTCGAACAGGCCCTGGCCGCCCGGCGCATGGTGATCGGCCGCACGTACTACATGGCGGCCGTCAAGCGCTGGATCATCCCCATGCGTTACGCGCTCCGGGACGGCGACGGGCGTGCGGTGGCGGTGATGGCCACGGGCCTCGCCCTGGAGTCCGAAGGCAGCCTCTGGTCGCGGCGCAGCATGCCCCAACACATCGAGTTCGTGGTGATCCGCGGGGACGGTTACCGCCAGTACGGGTCCCATGTCCCCGCCTCGGAGCGCGACCGCTACTACGAGGCCACCGTGGACGGGCGCCTGCGCGCCGCCTATTTGGAACGGATCCATGAAACGACCCGGCCCGGCCCTGAGAGGCCCCGCGACGGGTCCTGGACCCACACCTACGCCCCGGACTATGCCGGCCGCTGGGGCCTGCGCGTGATCGGCGCGGTACCGCGCTATGGCTATGTCGTGCTCACCAGCATGGCCCTGCCCGTGCTGATCGGGCGTTTCGCCCTGCCCGCCGCCCTCACCCTCCTGGTCCTGCTCGCGTTCAACGGCGTGTTGCTGCAGGTGTTCCGATCCGTCGTCCGCCTCCAGGAAACCACCCGGCGCCGGCTCCAGTACCAGGCCAGCCACGACGCGTTGACCGGCCTGCCCAACCGCAGGCACCTGCTGGCGATGTTCCCCGGATGGAGTGCGAGCTGCGCGCACGGCTATTGCGTGTTGTTCGTCGACCTGGACAACTTCAAGGCCATCAACGACCTGTACGGGCACTCCGTGGGCGATACGGTGTTGCGCGAGGTGGCGCGGCGCCTCAGCGCCTCCTTTCCGATGGCCCCGAAGTTCCGCCAGGGCGGAGACGAATTCATCGTGCTGCTCGATCATCCTTACACCCAGGGCGTGGAGGCCCGCTGTCGCGCCTTCCTGAACCGCCTGGGCGAGCCCTTGACGGCGGGCGAGTTGAGCTTCTCCCTGCGCGCCAGCATCGGCGTCACCCAGGCCCCGGAAGACGGCGTCGAGCTCGAAGAGCTGCTGCGCAAGGCCGACATGGCCATGTACGAGGCCAAGCGCCTGCACAGCGGCGTGCACCGCTACACCGGGGTGATCGAGCAGCAGCGGGAGCGGGCGAGCCGCATCGAGCGGGCGCTGGAGCATGCGCTGGAGCGCGAGGAATTCACCGTGCTGTATCAGCCCCAGATCGACGCGCGCAGCGGCGAGGTGGTGGGGGCGGAGGCCTTGCTGCGCTGGACCAGCGGCGAGTTGGGCCCCGTCTCCCCGGACGAGTTCATTCCCGTTGCCGAGGCCGCGGGGCTCCTGTGCGAGATCGGTGCCTTCGTGGTCCGCACGGTGTTGCGGGACGGCCCGCGCCTGGCCGCCACCGCCCACGTCAACCCCGTGCGCATCGCGATCAACGTTTCCGTCTGCCAATTGTTCGATGCGGACTTCATGGACTGGCTCCTGGCCATCCACCGGAACGAACGCGGGGCGGGCATGCGGCTCGTGGTGGAAGTGACCGAGAGCATGTTCATCCGGGACCAGGGCCACGCGCGGGAGGTGCTGGCGGCGCTGCGCCGGGAAGGCATCGAGGTGTCGCTGGACGATTTCGGCACGGGTTATTCCTCGCTCAATCTGCTGACCAAGCTGCCCATCGACGAGGTCAAGATCGACCGCGAGTTCGTGCGGGACATCCTCTCCGACGAGCAGGACTATCAGCTGGTGCGCGGCGTCATCGGGCTGGGGCGCAGCCTTGGGATCCCGGTGCTGGCCGAGGGGGTGGAGACGGCCGAGCAGGCGCGCATGCTCACCGAGGCCGGCTGCGGCCGGCTGCAGGGTTACTTCTTCGGACGGCCCATGCCGCTGCAGGACCTGGTCGCGCTCCAGCGGGGGTGGCGACAGATGCAACCCGCCGTTCTGGACGGCGGCGGCCGCAGGGGCCGATAGCCGCAGGCCTCATCGGCTCCGGGCGGCGGCGGTCGCAAGCGTCTGCCCGCGTTCCACGAAGCGCCGGCGCGTGAGGCGACGGTAGACGATCTCCACGAAGAAGCTGCCGCCCAGCACCCCCCAAGTGCCCCAGAAAGCACTGCGGTCGGTGCGCCACTGATACGCCTGCAGCACCACGAAGACCAGACCCACCAGCAGCAGACTCGTCGCGATCACCGCGCCACGGCCCCCGTATTGCCGCCGCAGGCGCCAATGGGCCACCAGGACGAAGAAATAGATGCAGATCATCACGCTGCTGGTGACCGCGGCGATGCCGTTGAGGTCGAGCAGCAGCGCAAAGGCGATGCCGAGTCCCGCGGTGAGATACAGGCCCTCCACGGACCCGAACCAGAGCTTGCGGCGGAACACGGCGGGCAGCTCGCCGTCACGGGCCAGTGCATAGGCGACGTTGGCGCCCCCGAACAGGGTGGCGTTGAGGGCCGAGGCGATGGAAAACAGGGCACCCACGCTGACCAACACGAACCCCCAATGTCCGAGGAACGGGCGGGCCGCCACCGCCAGGGCGTTTTCCTCGGCACGCACCAGCGCCTCCAGCGGCAGATTACCCACCGCCACGATCGCCACCAGCACGTAGACCACCGTGACCACGGCGATGCTGAGGTAGATGGCCCGCGGCACCGTGCGGGCCGGATCGGCCATATGCTCCGAGGCGTTCGTCACCAAACCGAAGCCCATGTAGGAGAGAAAAAACACCGCCACCGCATCCAGCATGCCGCGCAGCTCGCCGACGCCGAAGGCCGGCCGGATCCAGTCGGGATCGACCGAGCCGATGCCCACGACCACGAACACCCCCAGGATGCCGAGCTTGACCAGCACGATCGCGAGCTCGGCCCGACCCACCGCGCTGGAACCGAGCAGGCCGAGGGCGAGGAACGCCAGCACCACGCCCGCCTCCACCAGGCCCCGCGCGGGGACGCCAGCTGGCAGTCCCACCAGATCCTGGAAGTATCCCGCGAAGCCCTTGGCGAACAGGCCGATGGAGACCACGTAGGTGAGCCAGAACACGAAGCTCAGCGCCCCGGTGAGCACCCCGTCCCCCAGTCCCTTGAGGATGAACTCCATGGGGCCGGCGTCGGATACGATGCGGCTGCCCAGATGTGCGTAGGAGTACGCCACCGCCAGGGCCACCAGCCCCGAGAAGACGAACACCAGCGGCAGATTGTGGCCGGCGATCCGCGCGCCCAACCCGAAGATCGAGAAGATACTGGCGCCCACCATGGTGCCCACGGCCAGCGCCGTGGCCTCCAGCAGACCGATCCCGTCGCCGCCGGGGCTGCCGGCCACGTTCATGCATCCGGGCCCGGATCGGGGACCCGGGAGACGCCGGCGCCCCGCCAAGGCCGACCGTTGCGCTGCATCGTCGGTTCTCCCCCTAGAACCTATTCCGCCGGTGACCGCCCGTGGTGACGATCCCGGATGCCCACGATACACGATCCCGCCGGCTTGTGGGGACAAACTTGCCTCCGGCCCCCGATCGGCCTATAACCCCGGGGCAGTCCCATCCACCACGGATCCCTCCCCGCATGAGCAAGAAGCCGTTGATCGCGCTACCCCTGCTACTGACGGCGCTGGCCGTGGCCGCCTGGTGGTTCTGGCCACGCCTGCATCCCCGGGAGGACACCGCGCGCCTGACCCTGTACGGCAATGTGGACATCCGCGAGGCGCGCCTGGCCTTCAATGCCTCCGAGCATGTGGACCGGATCCTGGTGCAGGAGGGCGATCACGTCCGCAAGGGGCAGCTGCTGGCCGTGCTGCATCGGGACCTGCTCGAGGCGGAGGTGGCCCGGGCCAAGGCCCAGGTGGAGGCCCAGCGGCAGGTGCTCGCCAAGCTGGAGGCCGGCGCGCGGCCCGAGGAGATCGACAAGGCCCGCGCCGACCTGGAGGCCGCGCGCGCCCGCGCCCGGTCGGCGCGGGACACCTGGCGGCGCCTGGAGCGGCTGGCGCGCAAGAAACTCGCCTCGCAGGAAGAGGTGGAGAACGCCCGCGGCGCCGCGCAGGCCGCCGAGGCCCAGGCCCAGGCGGCCGAGGCGGCCCTGCGGCTGCTGCTGGCCGGGACACGCAAGGAGGACATCGCCGCCGCGCGGGCCGAGCTGGCCGCCCGGGAAGCCGCCCTGCGCCTGGCCGAGAGCCGCCTGGCCGAGACCGAGCTGCACGCACCCGCCGAGGGCGTGATCCGCGACCGCATCCTCGAGCCGGGCGACATGGCGGGTCCACAGACCCCGGCCCTGACGCTCGCCCTGCTCGATCCGGTGTGGGTGCGCGCCTACCTGCCCGAGCCCATGTTGGGCCGCGTACGCCCGGGCATGGCCGCGGCGATCCTCACCGACAGCCACCCGGGCAAACGCTATGCCGGCTGGGTGGGTTACATCTCGCCCACGGCCGAGTTCACGCCCAAGAACGTCGAAACCCCGGAGCTGCGCACCCGGCTGGTGTATCAGGTGCGGGTGTTCGCCTGCAACCCGCGGGAGGAGCTGCGTCTCGGCATGCCCGCGACGGTGGAGATCGATCTGGAACAGCCGGCCGGCACGGAACGGCCCCCCTGCCCCGGCCGGCAATGAGCCCGCCGGCCCTGCGTCTGGAGGCCGTCACCAAGCGGTTCGCCGCCGGCGACCGGGTGGTGACCGCGCTCGACGCCGTGGACATCGTGGTGCCGGCCGGAGGCATCTGTGGACTCATCGGCCCCGACGGGGCCGGCAAGACCACCCTGATGCGCCTGGCGGCCGGGCTGCTCGCCCCGGACACCGGCCGCATCGACGTGCTGGGCCTCGATCCGACGGCCGAGCCCCAGGCCGTGCAATCGGCCGTGGGCTACATGCCCCAGCGGTTCGGCCTGTACGAGGACCTCTCCGTGCAGGAGAACCTGGACCTGTATGCCGACCTGCACGGGGTACCGCACAGCCGGCGCCGGCAACGCTATGCCCGGCTCATGCGCATGACGGGACTGGCGCCGTTCACCCGCCGCCTGGCCGGGCGCCTGTCGGGCGGGATGAAACAGAAGCTGGGGCTGGCCTGCGCGCTGGTGGACCCACCCCGGCTCCTGCTCCTGGACGAACCCACGGTGGGCGTGGACCCGGTTTCACGCCGCGAGTTGTGGTCCATCGTGGTGCAACAGGTCGGCGAGGCGGGGATGACCGTGCTGCTCAGCACCGCCTATCTGGACGAGGCCGAACGCTGCGACCAGGTGATCCTGATCCACGAGGGGCGGGTCCTGGGCCAGGACGCCCCCGAGGGCTTCGCGCGCGAGGCGGCGGGGCGCAGTTTCGAGCTCGAAGCGCCCGGTGTGCACGCCCGGCGGCTGCAGAGCCGTCTCGCGCGCCTGCCGGGGGTGCTGGACGCCTCGGTGATCGGCGATCAGGTGCGCATCGTCACCACGCCCGGCTTCGATCCCGACCCGCGCGATCTCCTGCCGCAGATGCACGACCTCTCCATCCGCGCCGTGCCGCCGCGCTTCGAGGATGCCTTCATCCTGCGGCTGCGCGGGGCGGTCGGCGCCTCCAGCCCTGCGCCGATCGGCCCGATCCAGGTTTCCGCCGACCGGGATGAGACGGTCATCCGGGTCCGCAACCTGGAACGGCGCTTTGGCCGCTTTCGCGCGGTCAAGGGCGTGAGCTTCAGCGTGCGGCGCGGAGAGATCTTCGGCCTGCTGGGGGCCAACGGAGCGGGCAAGACCACCACCTTTCGCATGCTGTGCGGCCTGCTGCCGCCGTCCGGGGGCGAGCTCTCGGTGGCCGGACACGACCTGCGCCACGCCCGTGCCCAGGCCCGGGCACGCATCGGATACATGGCCCAGAAGTTCTCCCTCTACTCCAACCTCACCGTGTGGCAGAACCTCCGTTTCTTCGCCGCCGCCTACGGGCTGCGCGGCGCCCGGCATCGGCAACGGCTGCGCTGGGCGCTGGAAGGCTTCGAGCTCGGCGCCTTTCGCGACGTGAACGCCGGGGTCCTTCCCCTGGGCTACAAGCAGCGCCTGGCCTTCGCCGCCGCCCTCATGCACGAGCCCGAGATTCTATTCCTGGACGAACCCACCTCGGGCGTGGACCCGCTGGCCCGGCGCGAGTTCTGGGCCCGCATCAACGCCCTGGCCGAGGCCGGCGTCACCGCCCTGGTCACCACGCATTTCATGGAGGAGGCCAATTACTGCGACCGGCTGGTCATCATGGCCGACGGCGAGATCCTGGCCGAGGGCAGTCCCCACGAGATCCGCGCCCGGGCGCGCACGCCGGACCATCCGCGGCCCAGCATGGAGGACGCCTTCATCGGGCTCATCCAGGGACGGAGACAGGCCGCATGAACGCCGCCACCCGCATGCGCCTGCGCGGCATGATCCGCAAGGAGTCGCTGCAGATCGTGCGCGACCCCTCCAGTATCGCCATCGCCTTCGTGCTGCCCGTGATCCTGCTGTTTCTGTTCGGCTACGGTGTGTCGCTGGACGCCCGGCGCATCCCGCTGGGGCTGGTCATCGAGCAGCCCGACGCGGCCACCGCGGCGCTGGCCGGGGCCTTCGAGCGCTCGGAGTTCTTCGCCCCGCGGCGTTTCGCCAGCATCCAGGAAGCCCGCCGGGCGCTGGTGGAGCGGCGCCTGGACGGTATCGTCTGGATGCGGTCGGACTTCGCGCGGCGCCTGTTGCACGGGGACACCGCCCCCATCGCCGTGCTGGTCAACGGCGTCGACGCCAACCAGGCCCGGATCACGCAGGGCTACGTGCAAGGCGCCTGGCTCGCGTGGCTGGAACGCTACGCGGCCGCGCGGGGCCGGGCGTTGCCCGCCGGCGCCGCGCTGGAGCCGCGAGTCTGGTTCAACGCCGCCCTCGTCAGCCGGCACTTCCTGGTGCCCGGGCTGGTGGCCATCATCATGACGCTCATCGGCTCCCTGCTCACCGCCCTGGTGGTGGCCCGCGAGTGGGACCGCGGGACCATGGAGGCGCTGATGGTCACGCCGTTGCACATCCGGGAGCTCATCGCCGGGAAGCTCGTGCCCTATTTCGTCCTCGGCATGGGGGGCATGCTGTTCACGGTGGCGCTGGCCGTGTGGCAGTTCGACGTGCCGTTGCGGGGATCGCTCTGGGCCCTCGCGGGGGCGGGCGCCCTGTTCATGCTGGTGTCCCTGGCCATGGGGCTGGCCATCTCCTTTGCGGCCAAGAACCAGTTCGTCGCGGGGCAGGTGGCCATCGTGGTCACCTTCCTGCCCGCCTTCATCCTCTCGGGCTTCATCTTCGACATCCATTCCATGCCGGGCCCGATCCAGGTGATCACCCACGTGGTCCCGGCCCGCTACTTCGTGGCCATCCTGCAGAGCTTGTTCCTGGCCGGCGACGTGTGGCCGGTCTATTGGGCCAACATGGCGGCCATGGTCGTGCTGCTCGCCGCGTTCATGACGATGGTGCGGCGCAAGGCGCGCAAACGGCTGGAGTAGAGGCCATGGCCCGGAAACCCCCGTTCGCCGCCCTCCCGGGGGCGGGCCGAACCGGCTGAGGAGGCAACGAGATGCTGGCCCACATTCTTGCCCTGGCCCTGAAGGAGTTCCTGGCCCTGGTGCGCGATCCGCGCAGCCGCCTGGTGCTGATCGGCCCGCCCATCGCCCAGCTGATCGTGTTCGGCTACGCGGCCACCTTCGATCTGAAGGACGTCCCGGTGGCCGTGTACAACGAGGATCCGGGCGCAACCTCCCGCGCGCTGATCGCGCACATCCAAGGCTCGCCCCACTTCCGCATCGTCGAGGCGGTGGACCACGAGGCCGCAATCGCCCCGCTGATCGACCGCAAACGGGTGCTGCTGGTCCTGCACGTGGGCCCACGGTTCACGGCGCGGCTGGCGCGCGGGGAGTCCGCGCCGCTGCAGGCGATCCTGGACGGGCGCAACTCCAACACGGCGATGCTCGCCCTCAACGACCTGCGCAGCGTGGTGCTCGCATTCAACCGCGAACTCGCCGCCCGTCAGGGCCGGCGCGATGCGGGCGCCGTGCTCCAGACGCGCGCCTGGTACAACGAACAGCTCGACTCCCAGTGGTTCATCGTACCCGGCATCGTGGGGCTGCTGACCTTGGTGGTGACCCTGGTGGTGACGGCGCTATCGGTGGCCCGCGAACGCGAGCAAGGCACCTTCGATCAGCTCCTGGTCACGCCGCTGCGCCCGGTGGAGATCCTCGTGGGCAAGGCCATCCCCGGCGTGGCGATCGGCGCGCTGGAAGGAAGCGTCATCATCGGCCTGGCCGTGGCCTGGTTCGGCGTGCCCCTGCGTGGGGAGCTCGCCGCGCTGTACCTCGGACTGGTGCTGTTCCTGCTCTCGGCGGTGGGCGTGGGACTGATGATCTCGGCCATCGCCGTGACCCAGCAGCAAGCGGTGCTGGGCGCCTTCCTGTTCCTGGTGCCCGCCGTGATCCTGTCGGGCTTCGCCACCCCCATCGCCAACATGCCCGAGGCGGTGCAGTGGCTCACCTACCTGGATCCGCTGCGCTATTTCCTGATCGTGGTGCGCGCCGTGTTCCTGGAGGGCGCCGATCACACCCTGCTGATCCACCAATACTGGCCCATGGCGCTCATCGGGCTGGTCACCCTGGCGGCGGCGGGATGGCTGTTCCGCCACCGGATGTACTGAGGCCGTGGCGGCAGGGGTCAGTCTCCCCCCGGCAGCAGGGCCAGGATCTCCTTCAGCCGCTGCTCCTCCTCCTTGAGGGTGTCGCGGAAATCACCCCGTTGGGTGTCGGAGATCTCGGCGCGCAGTTCCGACAGATAGATGTCCAGGGCCTTGCGCAGGGCCCGGGTCTGCGACTCGTCGAGGTTCAGCGTGATCATGGTTCGATCCTCTCCCGTGCTCGGACAGGGTCCTGCCTACAAGGGTGCGCCAGGGGCCCGGCGGCGGGGGTGACCCAGGTCAAGCCCCCTCCGATTCACCGGGAGCGGGATCAGCCCGGCCGGCGCACGCCGTGACGCTCGAGAAAGCCCTCGATGAAGGGCCGCGGCCGCGCGCTGCTGAAGCGATCCACCACCCGCCCGTCGCGAAACAGGATGACCGTGGGAAAGCCCCGGACCTGATACCGGCCAGCGAGCTTCATGTTCTCCCCCTCGTCCACCTCCACCCGGGCCAGCCGCACCCGCCCGCCGTAGTCGGCCACCAACGAACGGAGCACCGGATCGATGACCAGGCAGGGCGCGCACCACGCCGCCCAGAAATCCACCAGCACGGGAACCGTGTGCGAGGCGCCCAGCACCCGCCGGTCGAACTCGTGCAGGTCCACGTCGTGGATCCAGTCGCCGCCGAGCCTGGAGTCGGACACCGGGACCCTCACATGCCAAAGCGGTATTCGGTGGTCTCGACGGCCCCGCTGGCGCGTACGCCGCGCAAGGCCAGCGCGTACTCGCGCAGAATGCCCAGGGCCCAGGCGATACGCCCGCGCAGATAGGCGTCGGCCTCGGGGTCGTTGGCCGCCGGATCGTCGTTGAGCACCCGTTCCACATCGCGCACGATCACGTGTTCGGGGATGTAGCACAGACGGTTGTTCTTGTAGCTGCTCATGCGCAGCTCGGCCACCGGGTAGGCCCCGCCCATCCCCGAGGAGACCGTCACGATCAGCGCCGGCTTGTGCGCCAGTTCCCCACGAGTCCAGAGCAGGAAAAAGTTTTTCAGCCCCGCGGGCACCATGCCATGCCACTCCGGCGAGACCACCACGAACCCGTCGCTGGAGGCCAGCCCGGCCGAGATCGGCGCCAAGCGCTCCTGCCAGGCCGGATCACCGTCCCAGATCCCCTGATCCCACAAGGGCAAGGGGTTGCCGGACAGGCTGAACAGCCAGGTCTCGTCGCACAACGACCGCTCCCGCAACGTGCGCTCCACGAAACGCGCCACCTTCAGGCTCTGCGCCTCGGACTCGGGCCGGTGGCTGCCGCTCACGATGGTGATCTTCATGCCGCGCTCCCCTGGGTGCCGTGTACCGGACGCGGAAGTGTACCAGCCCACGCCCCTACAAGAGCACCACGGCCCCCGGTATCCTTGGCGATCCGCGCCGCATGGAGCGCCCCCATGCCACCGGCCCTGTACGTACACCAATCCAACCGGCTGGAATACCTGGCTGATTCCCTGGCCGACGCCCTGGCCGCAGAGCGCGGAGACCCCTTGGCCGTGCGCCATGTGCTGTGCCAGTCTCCGCCGCTGGGCCGCTGGTTGCGCCACCGGGTGTGCCGGCGCCACGGGGTGAGCCTGTTGCTGGAGACGGGTCTGCCCGCGGGTTGGTTGTGGCGAACCGCCGCCGCGGCGTTGGGCCTGCCCCAGGGTGAAGATCCCCTGGCCCGCGAGCCCATGCAGTGGCGGTTGCACGCCCTGCTCGATCCCAACGCCCCGCTGATGGGCGATCCGGCCTGCCGGTCGCTGGCGCGCTATCTGGAGGACGATCGCACGGGACTCAAGCGCTGGCAGCTCGCCGGGCGCATCGCCGACGTCTTCGACCGCTACCAGTATCACCGGCCGGAGCTGATCCGCGCCTGGAGCCGGGGCGCGGAGGACGGCGGCTGGCAGGGCCGGTTGTGGCGCGCCCTGGCCGACGAGGCCCCCTGGCACCGCGTGGCCCTGCTCGACCGCTTCGTGGCGGCCCTGCGCCGGGAGGGGCTACGTCCCGCATGGCCGCCGCGCCTGGATCTGTTTTCCACCCACAACCTGCCGCCCCTGCTCCTGGAGGCATTCGCGGCCCTGTCCACGCAGGTCGCCGTGCACCTCTGGCTGCTGGTGCCCACGCCGGAGTACTGGGCGGATCTGACCAGCGCCCGCGACCAGGCCCGCCGCCGCCTCGAGCGGCCGGAGGAGACCGGCTACTGGCAGGCGGGGCATCCGCTGCTCACCCAGTGGGGCCGACAGGGCCAGGTCTTTCAGGATCTGCTGCTCGAACTGGACGCCGGGATCGTCGAGGGGCTGGAACACTTCGAACCGCCGGCGGGCGACACCTTGCTGGCGCGCGTGCAGGCGGCCATCTGCCGCGCCACCGAAGCGCGGGCCGGTCCCGAGTCCGCCCGCGAGGACGAGGCGGGCGCCGGTCCCTCGATCCAGGTCCATGTCTGCCATGGTCCCCTGCGCGAGTGCCAGGTATTGCACGACCGCCTGCTCCATTGTCTGGCGGCGGACCCCACCCTGGAGCCCGAGGACATCCTGGTGCTGGTCCCCGAGATCAGCCGCTACGCCCCGTACATCGAGGCAGTGTTCGGGCGGGAGCCGCGCGCGGGCGAGCGGCGCCTGCCCTTCAACCTCTCCGACGTCGTGCTCGCCGACGAACACCCCCTGATCCGCGCCTTTCTGCAACTGTTGGAACTGCCCGAGAGCCGCTTCACCCGGGCCGAGGTGCTGGCCCTGCTGGACGTGCCGGAGGTGCGCCGCCGCTTCGGGATCGAGGACGAGGCGGCGGGCGAGCTGGCCGAGCACTTCGACCGACTGCGGGTCTATTGGGGTCTGGACGGCCGGGACAAGGCCGCCCGCCTCGATCTACCGGCCATCGACGAGAACACCTGGAACCAGGCATTCCAACGCCTACTGGCCGGTTTCGCCCTGGGCGAGGATGCCCTGTACCGGGACATCGCACCCCAACCCGGCGTCACCGCCGCCACGGGCGATCAGGCGGCCCGCTTCTTCGAGCTGCTGGGGGTATTGCGCCAAGCCGCGCTGGAGCTCGCTCGACCGCGCCCGCCGGGCCACTGGGCGCGCACGCTCGGAAACCTGGTCGATGCGCTGTTCGGCGAGCGCCCCGACGAGGAGGGCCGCCTGGACCGAATCCGCGAGGCCCTGGGCGAGCTGGACCGGATCGGCGAGACCACCGAAGCCCCCCTGTCCCCCACGGTGCTGCGGCACTGGCTCGAGGGCCGGCTGGCCACGCGCGACGAACGGGGCCGGTTCTATTCCGGTGGGGTGACCTTCTGCGCCATGCAACCCCTGCGGGGCGTGCCGTTTCGCGTGATCTGTGTGCTCGGCTTGCAGGAGGCGGCCTTTCCGCGCCGGCGCCGGCCAGCCGAGTTCGACCACATGGCCGAGCGCTGGCGGCACGGCGATCCGGACCCGGGGCTCGAGGACCGCTACCTCTTCCTGGAGACCCTGCTGGCGGCCCGGGAGCGCCTGATCCTGAGCTACACCGGCCGCGACCTGCGCAGCAACCAGCCGCTGCAACCGTCCGTGATCCTGCAGGAGCTGCTGGACCACCTGGATCAGCGCTACCGCCTCGACGGACAGCCGCCGACGGAGCGTATCGTCCGGGTCCACGCCCTGCAGCCCTTCGGGCGGGCCAACTACACGGGTACGCCGCCGCGGGCCTTCGATCCACGCTGGCTGGCCGTCGCCCGCGCCCTGGTGAATCACCGTCCTCCCGCGCCGAACCCCGAATGGCCGAAGCTGGCGGTGGAGGCCCCCGTCCTGGACGAGCGGGCCGTGAGTCCGGCGGCGCTGGCCCGCTTTCTACGCGATCCCGCGCGCCGGTTCGTACAGCAACAGCTGCGCCTGTTCCAGCCCGGCGAGACCGCCGTGGCAGAGGACGAACCCTTCGAGCTGGCGGGTCTGGAGGACTGGGCGCTGCGCCAGCGCTTGCTGGAGGCCCTGCTCACCGCCGAGGCGGGCGCCGATACCGAGCGCGCCTTGCGCGCCGAGGGGCTCCTGCCGCACGGCGCCCCCGGCCGCCGGGTGCTCGAAACCGCACGCGCCGAGGTCGAGTCCATCCTCGCCCGGGCGCAGCTCGACCCGCCCCTGCGGCCCGCGCCGGTGGACGTGGCGCTCGACCTCACCGTGGACGGGGAATCCTGGCGCCTGTCCGGGCGACTCACGGCGCATTACTCTGGCGTCGGGCTGTTGCACGTGGCGGCGGGCAAACTGCGGATCGCCGACCTGCTGCCCCTGTGGGTCGCTCACCTGTGCCTGGCCGCGGCGGGCACGCCGGCCACGGCCGCCCGCTGGATCGCCAACGACCGACTGGTCGCGCTCGCCCCGGTCGCGCCCGAGTCGGCCCGGGAATACCTGGCCCGGCTGGTGGCGGTGTACCGCGAAGGGCAGCAGCGGCCCCTGCCCTTCTTCCGTCGCACCGCCTCGGACTGGGCGGCGAAGCTGCAGAAAAGCCCCGACGACCGAGCGGCGGCCCTGAACGCCGCGCGCAGGACCTGGACGGGATCGATGAAGTCCCCGGGCGAGCGCGAGGGCTTCTACATCCAGACGCTGCTACGCGGCCGGGACTGGGTCCCCGACGAGGACTTCGAGCGCCTGGCCGAGCGGATCCTCGGGCCCTTGCTGGCCCACCTGGAGGTCTCATGAGCCCCTCCCACCCTCTGGACATCGCGGCGCTGGAACGCGGCCGGATCCATCTCATCGAGGCCAACGCCGGCACGGGCAAGACCTACGCCATCGCCAACCTGTGCCTGCGTTTCGTGCTGGAGGGGGTGGCGGTGCGCGAGCTGCTGGTGGTGACCTTCACCCGCGCCGCCACCGACGAACTGCGCGGACGCATCCGGGCGCGGATCGAGGCGGCGCGGCGGGTGCTCACCGGCGAGGAAGTCGTGCCCTGCCACGGCGCCGATCCGTTCTTCGAGGGCCTGCCGGCGCGCTACCCCCCGGGGCCCGAACGCGACCAGGCCCTGCTGCGCCTGGAACTCGCCCTGTATGACATCCACGAGGCGGCCGTTCACACCATCCACGGCTTCTGTCAGCAGGCGCTGGCCGACCAGGCCTTCGCCAGCGGCCAGCTCTTCGAGCTGGAGGCCGCCGACGACACGGCGCTGCGCGAGCGCGTGCTGCGGGACTGGTGGCGCCTGCAGACCTACCCGGCCCGCGACGAGGCGTTCGACGTCTTCCTCCAGGCCGCGGGCTCCTTCGCCCGGATGACCGCCCACATGGACTGGCTGCTCCGGGCCGGCGGGCCGGAACTGCATCCTCCGCCGCCCGAGGCGGACCGCCTGCAGGCCCTGGAGGGGCTGGTGCGCGATGCGCTCGCCCGGCTCGCCCGGCAGTGGCGGGCCCATGGACAAGCGGCCCGCGCCCTGTTGCTGGAACACAAGGCCCTGAGCCGACGCGCGACAAACGGGCAGAAGCCGGAGGATCTGGAACCGGTGCTGAACGCCCTCGACCACAAGCTCCGCGCCGATCCCCCCCGACTGCCGCAGCGGCGCGAGCTGGAGCGGATCGCCCGTTCCCAACTGGATTTCAAACCCACGGGGACGCATCGCGAGGACTTCGACCGCGCCCCCTTCACGCAGGCCGACGAACTCCTGGACTGCCTCCTCGAATTGGAACGGCAACGCGGGTTGCATCTGATGGCGCGGATGCGCGATCACGCGCGGCGCCGCCTGACCGAGCTCAAGACCCGCCGCGGGCTGTTGGCCTACGACGACATGATCCTGCGCTTGCACGAGGCGCTGCACGCCGGCGACGAACGGGCCCGGACGCTCGCCGAGCGCCTGGCCGAGCGCCATCCGGTGATCCTGGTCGACGAGTTCCAGGACACCGACCCCCTCCAGTACGCCATCTTCGCCCGCATCCACGCGGCCGCCAAGGATCACGCCCTGATCCTCATCGGCGACCCCAAGCAGGCCATCTACGGGTTCCGCGGCGGCGACATCTTCACCTACATGCAGGCGCGCGACGAGGCCGACCAGCACTGGAACCTGGCCACCAACTGGCGCTCCACGCCCGAACTGATCGCCGCGGTCAACCACCTGTTCTCCGGAGAGCGGCCCTTCGCCTACGAGACGATCTCCTACGCACCCTCCGCCCCCGCCCCGGAGCCGCTGCGCAAGGCCCGCCCGCTACGCCTGGGCGGGCAGACGCTGCCCGCCCTGGTGGTCCAGGAACTCTCCCTGGGCGAGAACGGCAAACCGCTGAGCAAGGAACGGGCCGGCGCCTACGTCCGGGAAGCGGTGGCGCAACGTATCGCCGAGCTGCTCTCGCACCCGGCCGCCCGCCTCGGCGACCACCCCCTGCAACCCGGGGACATCGCCATCCTCGTGCGCACCCACCGCGAAGGTACGGCGTTGCGCCAGGCCTTGCTCCAGCGCGGCATCCGCTCGGTCTCGGTGGGTCAGGAGCGGATCTGGCAAACCCCGGAGGCCGAGGGACTCCAGTGGCTGCTGCAAGCCGCCCTGCTGCCCGAGGACCGGGCCCTGGCCCGCCAGGCCCTGGCCGCGCCGTTTCTCGCCCTGCCGCCCGAGGCCCTGCACGCGTTGGTCACCGATCCCGAGCGCTGGGGGACGTGGGTGGAGCGGCTGCACGAGGCCCACGAACTGTGGCGCCGGCGCGGGTTCATGGCCGCGTTCCAAGGCCTGCTGGACGCCTTGGCCGGTCTGCACGACCCCGCCCCCGAGCCGCTGCCCGACGCTTGGCTGGCCCGGCTCCCCGACCCCGAGCGCACCCTGACCAACCTGCTGCACCTGGCCGAACTCCTGCAGGAGGCGGCCCGGGAACACGCCGGGGGCGAGGCCCTGCTGGCCTGGATGCGCCGCCAAGGGGAGGACACCCGCCAGGACGAGCACCTGCTGCGCCTGGAAAGCGACGAGGACCTGGTGCAGATCGCCACCATCCACGCCGCCAAGGGTCTGCAGTACCCGGTGGTCTTCCTCACCGACCTGTGGTCCTGCCGGCCCGTCCATCCCCGAGGCGAAAACACCCTGCGCTGGCACGAGCGCCGCCACGACGGGGGCTTCATCCATTACTACCAGCCCTGGATAGCGCAGGACGACCCGCACCTGGCGCGCGCCGACCGCGAACGCCTGGCCGAGGATCTGCGGCTCGCCTACGTGGCGCTCACCCGCGCCGAGTCCCACTGCCACGTCTTCTTCGGCCCGGCCGGCGATGCCAAGCATCCGGGCCACGCCGGCAACACCGCCCTGGCCTGGCTGCTGTCCGACCGCAGCGCCGACCTGGAGCACGACCCGTTCGCCGGAGAGATCGGTTTCGAGCGCCTGGAGCCCTGCGCGCACATCGCCCGGCTTGCACCCCGCCCGCTCGACCCGCCGCGCCGGCTGGACACCCCGCGGGCGGCGGCCGAGACCCTGGCCGCGGCCCGCATCGAGCGCAGCGTGCGCACCGACTGGCGCATCGCCTCGTTCACGGCGCTCACCCGCGACGTACATCAGGCCACCCAGGCCCCGGCCGCCACCGGCGCCGAGGACTTCGCCCTGGCCTACCCGGCCGGCGCGCGGGTGGGGCGTTTCCTGCACGCCCTGCTGGAGCAGATCGATCCCGTCCGCCCCTTGGAACCCCAGCTCCGAGAACTCGCGCCCCGGGCGGCCCTGCGCTACGGCCTCGACCCGGAGCAGGACTTCCCTGGGTTGGCCGGTTGGCTGGGCGACGTACTCCACACGCCCTTGCAGGCCTCGGGACCGTGCCTGGCCGAGCTCGATCCACGCCGCCAACTGCGCGAGCTGCCCTTCGACTTCGGCACCGGACGGGTGGACCCCGGGCGCCTGGACGCCCTGCTCGCGGAAGCCGCCGGGCCCGCGCGCCCGCCGCTGCGCTTCGAGCGCTTCCAAGGCCTGGTGACGGGGGTCATCGACCTGGTGTTCGAGCACGGCGGCCGTTACTACCTGGCCGACTACAAGAGCAACCTGCTCGGACGCCGCCTGGAGGACTACGCCCCCGAACGGCTGGCGGCCGAGATCGCCGCCCGGCGCTACGACCTGCAATACCTGCTCTACACCCTGGCCCTGCACCGCCACCTGCGCCTGCGCCTGGCCGACTACGACTACGAACGGCATTTCGGGGGCGTGTATTACCTCTTCCTGCGTGGCATGCGGCCGGCCCACGGCCCGAGCCGGGGCGTGTTCCACGCCCGCCCGCCGGCCGCCCTGGTCCATGCGCTGGACACCGAGATCTTCGCCCTGCCCGAGGCGCGGCCATGAAACTGCCCGAGGTGCTCGACCACCCCGCCGTGCCCCCCCTGGCGCGCCAGTTCGCGCGCTTCTGCGCCGGACTCGACCCCGAGGCGGGCGAGCTCGCCCTGCTGACCGCCGCGGCCCTGGCCGCGCGCAACCTGCAGGGCGACACCTGTCTGGACCTGGCGCGCCTGGCCGGCCGGCCGCTGCTCTGCGGACCCGAGGGCGAGTGCCTGTTCCAGGCACCTTCCATCCCGCGCTGGACCGACGCCCTGCGGGCCGGGTTCGTGGGCGGGCCCGGCGACTACCAGCCCCTGGTGCTGGATGCCCGGCGCCTGTACCTGCACCGCCACTGGCGTGAAGAGACCGCCATCGCCGCCGCCCTGAAGGCCCGCATGATCCCCGTGGACACGGATCCGGACTGGGCGCGCGCGCGCCTGGATGCGGTGTTCGGCCCGCTCGATACCGGGGCGCCGGCCTACGGGCAGCGCCTGGCGGTGGCCATGGCCCTGACCCGGCGGCTGACCATCGTCACCGGCGGACCCGGCACCGGCAAGACCACCACGGTGATCCGCCTGCTCGCCCTGCTGTTGGAGCGCGAGCCCGGCCTGCGCATCGCCTTGGCCGCCCCCACCGGCAAGGCGGCGGCCCGCCTGGCCGAGAGCATTGCGGCGCAGATCGGGGATCTGGCCGCCGTCCCCGAGGCGGTGCGGGCGCGCATCCCGCGCCAGGCGGCCACGCTGCACCGCCTGCTCGGGTGGACGCCCACCGGCTTCACCCACCATGCGGCCAACCGCCTGCCCGTGGACTGCCTGGTGGTGGACGAGTGTTCCATGGTGGACCAGGGACTCATGGCCGCGCTGTTGGAGGCCCTGCCCGGGGCGGCGCGGCTCGTCCTGCTGGGCGACCGCGATCAGCTCGCCTCGGTGGAGGCGGGCAGCGTCCTGGGCGATCTGACGGGCCGCGGCGCGGCCCTGGTGCTCTCACCCGGGCGGGCGCGCGAGCTCGAGGCCCTCATGGGCGGCCCCCTGCCCGAGGCACTGGTCTCACCCGACGCCCCCGGCATCGCCGACCACATCGCCTGGCTGCGCCACAGCTACCGCTTCGCGGCCGGTGGCGGCATCGGGCGCCTGGCGGCGGCGGTGAATCGGGCCGATGTGGCGGCGGTGCAGGACCTCATGGAATCCGGGGATGCCGAGCTCGGCTGGCTGCCCTCCAGCCCCGGCCAGCCGCCGGCGGCGGTACTGCAATGGGCCCTGGACCACTATCTGCCGGTCTTCCAGGCCGATTCCGCCGATCGCGCCCTGGCGCGCTTCGAGTCGGCCCGCCTGCTCACCGCGCTGCGCAAGGGGCCCTGGGGCGAGAGGGCGCTGGGCCGCGACCTGCATGCGGCGCTGCTGCGGCGGGGGCTGGCCGCCGGCCCGGACGAACGCCGGCCCTACCGGGGCCTGCCCGTGCTGATCCTACGCAACGACGTGGAGACCGGCCTGTTCAACGGCGACACCGGCATCTTCTGGCCGGACGCGGCCGGGCGACTGCGTGCCTGGTTCCGGCGCCCGCAAGGTCTGCAGGGATTCGGGCCGCATCAGCTCCCCGCCTGGCAACCGGCCTGGACCCTCACCGTCCACCGCAGCCAGGGTTCGGAGTACGACCAGGTGCTGCTCGTGCTGCCGCCCGAAGCCTCCCCCGTGGTCACCCGCGAACTCGTCTACACCGGCCTGACCCGCGCACGGCGCCGCTGCACCCTGGTCTGCGCCGGCGACCGCCTGCTCCTGGACATCGGCCGGCGCATCGAACGCGACTCCGGCCTGGCCGAACGGCTGGGCTGGCCTCAGCCCGCGTGATTCGTCTCAGCCGCCACGGCGGCGCGCTGGGGGAGAAAAGATCCAGCGTCGCTGGCTGAATGCCAGCTCCGCCACGGCCACTGCCGCATAGAAGATCCACACCCAGCGCAGGCTTTGCCGGTCATCGCGCCACAGCCATGCCATCAACGCCGCCCAGGAAGCCAGTGTGAGCAACATGGCCAGGGCTGGCCACAGGGCGCGCAGACCGATGTGGGCGCGCAAGCGCCAGGCTGAGAGATTGATGGCGAAGAAAATGAGCAGGAAGGTGGAGCTGGCGAACGAGGAGATCAGGGTCAGGTCGGCCAAATTGACGAACACCAGCGTGATCCCGCTGATGAGGATCAGGCTGGCCCAGGGGATGTTGTCCTGCCGCCGACGCAGGCTGAACACGGCCGGCAGGTCGTCCTCCGTGGCCATGGCCGAGGCCAGTCGCGCCGTGCCGAACAAGGTGGCGTTGATGGCCGAGGCCGTGGAGAACATGGCGGCCACGCCGATCAGCACGAATCCCGCCCGGCCCAGAAACGGGCGCGCGGCCTCGGCCAGAGCATACTCCCCATAGCGACGGACCTCTTCGGGCGTGAGGTGGCCGACCGCCACCAGCGACACCCCGACGTAGACCACCACCGTGATGGCGATGGAGGCGAGGATGCCGCGGCGCAGGTTGCGCTCCGGATCCTCCATCTCGTTGACTGCATTGGGAATCAGCTCGAACCCCTCGTAGGCCACGAAGATGAGCGCCGCCCCCATCACCATGGCGCCGACGCCCCGATCCAGCACCGGCAGCAGACGGTCGACTTGCAGCGTCTCCAGACCGATCGCCGCGAACAGGGCCAAGATCAGCACCTTGACGGTCACGATGATGAGTTCCGCGGTCCCCGTCTCGCGCACCCCGTACAGGTTGATTCCCAGAAAAGCGAGCACGACCAGCGAGGCCAGCAGATGGTGCATGGCCGACGCCCCGGGGCTGCCCAACAGGGCGGCTCCGTAGCTCCCGAAGGTGTAGGCATACAGCCCCAATGTCCCGATGTAGCCCACCAGCAGCAGCCAGCCACCGAGTCCACCGATGTTGGGATGGCGGAAGGCGCGCTCCAGGTAGGTGAAGCTGCCCCCGTCGGAGCGGAACCGCAAACCCAGCGCTGCATAGGAAAGCCCGGTGAGCCACGCGATCACGCCTCCCAGGGCGAAGGCCAGGGGCGCCGCGTGCCCCGCCTGTGACATGGCCAAACCCAATACGGCGAAGATGCCCCCGCCGATCATGGCGCCCACCCCCATGGCCACCACTTGCTTGAAATCCAGCAGGCCGGGCCGTGTGTCGGGACACGCCTCCATCCCGTCAGACCCGGTGCACCTGAGCCCCCAGCAGACGGAGCTGCCGCTCCAGCCGCTCGGCCTCGGCCTCGTCGTCCGTGTGCAGGAGCAGCACATACCGCCCCTCCTCCACGGCCCGTTCCAGCGCCCGCAACGTCTCCTCCGGGATACCCAAACGCCGCAGGGCGATGGCGACGCTGGTCAGACCGGCCGCCCCCGCCATGAGGGCCCCTCCGGTCACCGCTCCCACCAGCGCCTCGACGATGGGGCCGGCGGCCAGCACCGCACCCAGCCCCGGCACCAGGAACACGCCCGACAACCCGGCCAGCAGGCCGCCGAGTGCGCCCCACAACGCCCCCTGTTCGCCCCACACCCGGATACGCTCCCGGTCGTCGTGGTAGACGATGCCGATGGGATCGTCACCGTGGCCGCCGCCCTTGTGCAGGAGCGAGAGGCGGTCCATGGGAAAGTCCTCCGCCACGAGCCTTTCGACGAACCGCACGGCCGGCTCTCGGCGCTCGAACACGGCGGCCAGGCGGACGGGGTGGTGTTGCGCTTCGTTCATCGGAAAATCACCTTTTCGTTCGAGGTTCGTACCGCTCGCCCGGGCAGCATCCTCCACCCGAGCCGACCGCCGTTTCCCGGTGACGCGACCACTGCGCGCAGCGGTTCCACCCCGAGGACCAGCCCGCCCAAGCCCTTGCGGACACCACGTACTCTACATGCCCAGAGCCGGTCTTCTCCATGGGCCGGATCAACCACAAAACCAAAGACCGACCCGTGCGACGTTTTGTCGCAGGGGCCTGCGCGCGCCGCGACGCCACAATGGAGACACCACCGCCGCGCGGAACGAAACGACGCCATCGACTCGACCCGACGCCCTCAAGATCGCATGGACCCTGCTCTTCCTCACGTCCCTGCTGGCAACCGGCCCGGCTGCTTCCGAGCAGGACCGCCGCCTGTTCGTGAATCTGACCAGCGACGAGCCGTTGCGTGCGGGGATGGCGATCGGCCAGGCCTTGAAGGCCCGCCAACGCCTGAAGATCCCGGTGACCCTCCTGCTGAGCGTGGAAGGGGTGCGGCTGGCCGACACCCGTGTGCCATCGCCCGTCTATCCGGACGGCACCCCGATCCGGGAAATGCTCAAACGGCTCCTCGCCGCCGGAGGCACCGTGCTCGTCTGCCCCATGTGCATGCGATACGTGGCTGCGATCCCACAAGGCGCCCTGCTCGAGGGCGTGCGCGTCGCAGGCCCCGATACGACCTTCCCCGCCCTGTTCGCCGAAGGGACACGAACGCTCAGCTACTGAGGGCCGGGGAGGCCTGCGACGATCTGCCGCATTCCGGCCCGCGCCGCCGTGTACATAATGCGCCCCCACATCCAGCCATTCCACCGAGCCGGAGATGTATCGATGCGCAACACCCTCGCCATAGCGTTCATCCTTCCCATCGCCGCCAACCTGGGCGGGTGTGGTGATGGCCATGACACTTCGCCGCGCACGGCGACCCGCGACGTCACGGTGACCTTCGCCGCGGCGACGGCCGACGGACCCGTGCACTGCGCAGAGACGCTGCCGGACATCGGGGTGGGCCCGGCCCCGACGCTGCGCCTGGATGATTTCCGTTTCTACGTGAGCGAGGTCACGTTGCTCACCGGGGACGGCACCGAAGTTCCGGTGGTCCTGACCGATGACGGCGTATGGCAGTCCCAGGGGGTGGCGCTGCTCGACTTCGAGGACGGCTGCGCCGGCGGCACCCCGCAGACCAACGACTCGATCCACGGCTCGGCCGAACTCCCGGCGGGAACGGCGGTCGAGGGGTTGTGTTTCACCCTGGGCGTACCATTCGCCCTGAATCACCTCGACCCCGTCACCCAGCCCTCGCCCCTGAACGCGTCCGGGATGTTCTGGAACTGGCAGGGCGGCTACAAGTTTCTGCGGATCGACGCAGTGGGTGATCCCGACAACCGGGCCGTGGGATTCAACGTGCACCTGGGCAGCACGGGATGTACGAGCGCGGGCGCGACCACCCCGCCGGGCACCGAGTGCCGCCACCCGAACCGGCCACGTGTCTGCCTGTCGCCCTTCGATCCCGACCAGGACCGGGTCGTGGCCCGCCTCGACCGGCTCCTGGAAGACACCGACGTGACGGTCAACACCCCCGACACGGCCCCCGGGTGCATGTCCGCCAACGCGGATCCGGAATGCATCGCGATCCTGCCCAAGCTGGGCCTGGATTTCGTGTACGACGACGGGGTCAATCCCCCGGTGGTCTACCCGGCGGCGGAACCGCAGCGCTTCTTCGTGCGCGCCGGCTCCTGAGCGACCGGTGCGTCACGGACCCGCCATGCTGCTGGTGGCCGCGGTGGCCCTGACCGCCGGTTGCGGGGGCGGTGACACAGCGCCGTCGCCGAGCGGCGAGACCGGGGATCGCGGCCTGCCCGCCGTTCCCGCGGGTTTCCCACGCCCCACGGTCCCGGCCGACAACCCGCTCACGGCCGGGAAGGTGGCCCTTGGACGCCATCTGTTCTACGACCGGCGCATGTCCATCAACGGGGCGCGTTCCTGCGCAGACTGCCATGAACAACGCCGGGCATTCACCGACGGCCGGGCACGCGCCGTGGGGATCAGCGCGGACCAGGTCCATCCGCGCAGCGCCATGAGTCTGACCAACGTCGTCTACAACGCCGCTTTCAACTGGGCCAACCCCAATCTGCGCAGCCTGGAACGGCAGGCCGAGGCCGTACTGTTCAACGAGCGTCCCGTGGAGCTGGGTTGGGCCGACCACGAGCAGGAAATCCTGGACCGTTTCCGCCACGACCCCCTCTATCGCGACTTATTCGAAAGGGCCTACCCCGGCGATCCCGACCCCTTCACCACCCGACGCGTGATCCAGGCACTGGCCAGTTTCGAGCGTACCCTCGTCTCGGGCGACTCGGCCTTCGACCGCTATCTGCGGGGCGACAGTGAAGCGCTCTCTCCAGCGGCGCGGCGCGGCATGGATCTGTTCTTCGGCGAACGGCTCGAATGCTTCCATTGCCACGGCGGCTTCAACTTCAGCCAATCGGTGAACCATCAGGGTGTGGTCTTCGATCAGGCGGAATTCCACAACACGGGCCTCTACAACATCGACGGCCGTGGGGCATACCCACCGGACAACCGGGGGCTTTGGGAGTTCACCCACAAGGACACCGACATGGGGCGCTTCCGCGCCCCCACGCTGCGCAACATCGCACTCACCGCCCCGTATATGCACGACGGCAGCATCGCGACCTTGGAGGCCGTGCTCATGACGCACTATGCCCGCGGAGGACGGGTCGTCACCGAGGGACCGTACGCGGGCGACGGCGCCAGGAATCCGTACAAGAGCAGCCTGATCGCCGGCTTCGTACTGACCGAGCAAGAGCGAGACGAGGTGCTTGCGTTCCTCCAAAGCCTCACCGACTGGGACTTCATCTGCAACCCGGCGTTCAGCGACCCGTTCGGCAACATCCCGATGCACGAGCGATGCCCGTGAGACGCCGTCCGCCCGTCCTGGTCTTCCTGTGGATCGTGGCCTGGGGCGCACTCCTCCCGCGGGCGGCCCTGGCGTGCGCCACCTGCCTGGCGGGCGATCCGACGCTTTCCACCCTCGGCCTCGAGAAACCCTACGCCGGGCGGTTGCGCGTCACCGCCGGCTTCCTGCATCGAACCGAAACGGTGGGCGTGGCCGGCCTGAACCGGAAAGAACTGAACGAAACCCGCGCCCTGCTGGGCCTGGCGTGGTGGCCCCGGAGCCGACTCGCTCTGGGTATCCAGGTCCCTTGGGTGTTCAAACACCTCACCCGCGTGGACACGGGGAGCGAGCGGGTGAGCGCACCGGGTGATCTACAGGTGTATGCACGGTATTACGGGTGGCAGTGGGGAGGATCACGGCGCCATCACCTGCTGGCCATGAACGCGGGCCTGCGCATCCCGACGGCCGTCGAACAGACCGCCGACGGGCCGCCGCTGGACTTCGACGTGCAGCCCGGCACCGGGCAATGGGTGCCGTCCCTGGGGCTGTGGTACGCCCTTTACGCCTATCCCTGGTTCACCTCGCTCCAACTGACCGGACAGTGGGGGTTGGGCACCGGCTTTCAGGGCTATCAATTCGGCGGCGCCGTAAACCTTTCCCTGCTCGGACAGCGGGCCCTCACCCAACGGCTGGCCATCCAACTCGCGCTGGACACGCGGTGGAACGGGCGCGACGACTACCACGGGCGGACCGACCCGGACTCGGGTGGTTACATTGGGTTCCTGACCCCCGGGCTGGTGGTGAATCTCTCGGAAGACTGGCTGGTTTCGGCCCGCGTCCAGGTCCCAGTCGTCGACGCCCTGAACGGGGCGCATGAGGAAGGCATCGTCGTGCGCGCGGAGGTTTCCTATGACTTTTGAACGAATCCACGGACACGGGCTGTCGATCCTCCTGGCGCTGCTGCTCACGGCCTGCGGATCCGGACAGAGCAGCAAGACCCCGGGGATCACCGTCGATTTCAACCTGGAAATTCCCGCAGGCGGCGCCCCCGCGGGCTCCAAGCCCCTGGCCTTTCGCAATACCGAAGGCGTGGACATCGTGTTGGAGCAGGCCTGGGTCGTCTTGTGGAGCCAGACGTTGACAGCCGACTGCGGCGGCCCGGAATTCGTGCGTCGTCCCGGGCGCTGGCTGGACTGGTGGATCTCGTCGGCCCAGGCCCACGCCGGGTCCGACCCGCGGGTACAGCCCGTCCCCCATGCCATCGAACTGGTCGCGGAGTCGGGGACGCGGCGCGCACTCGGTGCCATTCATCCTCCGCCCGGCATCTATTGCGGCGTGCGTGTGGATCTGCGCCGGGCCGACGCCGACACCGTCGGTCTGCCGGAAAACCCGCCCCTGCTCGAGCGCAGCGTCTTTCTTCAAGGCCGGTACCGGACGAACGCAATGCAGGCTCCGGCGCCTTTCGTTTTCGAGACCGGCCGCACACTCATCCCCGCCCAGCGCCTTTTCCCAACGCCGCTGACCCTCTCCGCGGACCAGCCCCATGCCCGGGTGACGCTGAGGATCCGGTACGATCGGTGGTTCGACGGCGTTGAACTCTCACGGCTCGATGACCCGACCCAGCAAGACCTCCTCCTGTACAACATCAGCGCTTCGGTGGAACTGGCGGGCGTGGCACGCTGACCGGCGCGGCACGCAGGGCACACCGGCCGACGCGCCGCCGCCAGCGGCTCAGGCCCTCGCTCACGCCCACCTCAGGCGACTGTTCTGGCTGCGCAACGTCGCCATCGGTTCGGTGCTGGCCGGAGCCACCGCCGCCACGCTGGGATTCGGCATGAGGGTGCCCTGGGGTCCGCTCGGCATCACCCTCCTTGCCTGGGCGGTGTTCAATGCCTACACCGCCCGGCGGCTCCGGTCGAAACACCCCGCCATCACCCCGTGGGGCTTGCGGATACAGATCGCCACCGACCTCGTCCTCGTCACCGTGGTGCTCACGCTGACCGGAGGCGCCACCAATCCCTTCGTCTCCATCTATCTGGTCCCCATCGCCATCTCGGCCGCGATCCTGCCGCGCGCGGACACCTGGATCTTCGCCGCCCTGGCGGTGGGCGCCTATGGGCTCCTCATCGCCGTGTTCCAGGTGGGCGGCCACGGCGCCCACGCCGACGTGGCGCAGACCTTCCACCTGCACGTCATCGGCATGTGGATCCACTTCATCCTCGCAGCCGGACTGGTCGCCGGCTTCGTCGCCGGGATGTCCGCCACGGTGCGGCGCCGGGAACGGGAACTGGCCGAGGCGCGGGAACGGGCATTGCGCGACGAACAACTGGTGGCCCTGGGCGCGTTGGCCGCCAGCACCGCCCACGAGATGGGCTCGCCCCTCGGCACCATGGCCCTGCTCCTCGAAGATCTGGAACAGGAATGCCCGGGAGATGCGCCACGCCGGACGATCCAGGCAATGTACCGTCAGATCGGGCGCTGCCGCGAAGCGCTGGGGCACCTGTCCACCGCCGCCGGCGGCGTGCGCATGGACGGCGGGGGGCGGCAGCGGGCCGACCACTTCCTCCTCTCCGTCCTGGACCGCTGGCGCGGACTCCATCCCGAGGCGCGCGTGCGGGTCCGCCGGCACGGGGACGGCGATCCACCCATGGTGCTGGCCGAGCGGACCCTGGCCCAGGCCATCGCCAGCCTGCTGGACAACGCCCTGCGCTTCGGCGGCCCGGAAATCGACGTGACGCTCTCCTGGGACGCCGGACAGGTGATCCTGGAGATCCACGACGAGGGACCGGGGCTGGCCGGATTCCGGGAAACGGCACCGGACGAACCCACCCACCCGGGCCGATTACAGGGGCTGGGCATCGGGCTGTTCCTGGCGCGTGCCGTGATCGAACGGTTGGGCGGGCGCCTGGACCTTCGAGACCGGCCCGAGGGCGGGCTGACCAGCCGGGTGGAGTTGCCCGTCACATGATCACCGGAAGTGGCTGCAGCCGAGTCTCTGCCGCAGGGATCGGGAGACGGCACCATGCGTGAACAGCTGCTGATCATCGACGACGACACCGATTTCGCCACCGCACTGGCCCGCGCCATGCGCCGGCGCGGCTTCGCGGTGGCCCTCGCCCACGACGCCGGAGAGGCGCTACGCGCGGCACAGGAACAGCCCTTTCACCGCGCGGTGCTGGATCTACGCATCGGCGCGGATTCGGGCCTGACCCTGATCCCCGCGCTCCTCCGTCTCCAACCGGGCATCCGCATCGTGGTGCTGACCGGCTATGCCAGCATCGCCACCGCGGTCGAGGCGGTCAAGCTGGGCGCGGTGCACTACCTCGCCAAGCCGGCCGAACCGGACCGGATCGTGGCCGCGTTCGAACGACGCGAGGGAGACCCGCACGTGGCGCCGGCGGCCACGCCCATGTCGCCCCGGCGCCTGGAGTGGGAGCATCTGCAGCGCGTGCTCCGGGAACACGGCGGCAATGTCTCGGCCGCGGCGCGCGCGCTGGGTCTGCACCGCCGAACCCTGCAGCGAAAGCTGGCCAAGCGGCCGGCACCACGCTGAACCCCGATCCCGGGAAAGCCCCCCGGATCCAGCCGAATCCCGCGATTCCCGCAACGCTCCCGGCGGGGGGAGAGGCCACGCAAGGCCTGCCGGGCACCATTGCCGATTCGCGCATGCGGAACCCGCCCGTCCCGGTCCGTCCGCTTCACCCTCCCGCCGGGGATCCGATGGGCATCGGGCCGATCTCAACCACGGCGCAGAGCCGTTCGCGCGGTGACCACCTGCGGTTCTATACTCCCCGGCCCAGGCGAGCCGTCGGAAAACGGCCGCCTGGCTCACCGGCGGGGGCCGGACGAACAGGTCACTTCGATTGCATATTTGCATGAGCGGCCGGGTCGCCGTCCGGCCGCGGGAGCCGTTCCACCATGGTCGGAGAACAGACGCCCATCGACCGCCAGGTGTTCCGCACCCGGTACCGGGCTCCCGAGGCGGAGTTGCTCCGGGAACTCGTCCGACACGCCCGCCTGGACCCGGACCAGCGGGACACCGTGCACCGCCAGGCCACGGCACTGATCGAGGCCACCCGCGAACGCCTGCAACGCCCCGCCGTGTTCGAACGGCTGTTGTCCACCTACGACCTGAGCAGCGAAGAAGGTCTGAGCCTCCTGCTGCTGGCCGAAGCGCTGCTGCGCATCCCCGACGACGCGACCGCGCAACGGCTGGTGACCGACCACCTGGCCGGACACGAGTGGTCGCTGCCGGACACCCGCCGCCCGGCGCTGGTCCAGCTCGCCGCCCGGGCCCTGAACCTCGCGGGTGGATTGTTCGGCGCCGCGCACGACCCGCTGCCGGAACCCCGGCATGTGCTGCGCCGGCTGGCCGCGCGGCTCGGGGAACGCCCCGCTCTGGCAGCGGTGCGTCAGGGCATGAAGCTCCTGGCCCGGCACTTCGTGGCGGGGGAGACCTTGCAGGAGGCCCGAGCCCGCGAACGGCCCCAGTATCGCTACACCTACGACCGGCTGGGCGAGAGCGCCCGGACCCGGGCCGATGCGCAACGCTACGCCCAGGCCTACCTGGAGACCATCCACGCCCTGTCCGGTCACGGCGCCGACGATCCCATCCAGGCCCCCGGTGTCTCCATCAAGCTCTCGGCCCTGCATCCGCATTTCGACCACGCACACTGGCCCGCGAGCCGCGCCGCGCTCGTGGCGGTCGTCCGCGAGCTGGCGCAGGCGGCCCGTGACGCAGGGATCGGGCTCACCCTGGACGCCGAGGAAGCCACGCGCACCGAGCCGCTGCTCGACGTGTTCGAGGCGGTGTACCGAGATGCGGCGCTGCGCGACTGGGAAGGCCTGGGCCTGGCGGTACAGGCGTATCAGAAACGGGCGCGGGGCATCCTCGAATGGGGCCGGGAACTCGCCGGGACGGGCCGGCGCCGGATCGCCTTGCGGTTGGTGAAGGGGGCCTATTGGGACGCCGAGATCCGCGCTGCGCAGCGCAGGGGCCTGGACGGCTATCCGGTGTTCACCCGCAAGGTGGCCACGGACGTCTCCTTCCTGGCCTGCGCCGCTTTCCTCCATGCCCATCCCCGCGCCTTCTTCGCCCAATACGCCACGCACAACGCCCATGCCGTGGCATGGATCCTGGCCCGTTACGGCCGGCGGGGCGACTACGAGTTCCAGCGCCTGCACGGAATGGGCGAGGCCCTCTACGAGGCGGTCCGCGAGCTGCACCCGCAAGCCCCGCCGTGCCGGGTCTACGCCCCCGTGGGCCCGCACCGAGACCTGCTCCCCTACCTGGTGCGCCGGCTCCTGGAGAACGGATCGAACCTGTCTTTCGTCAACCGGCTGGCCGAACCTGGCGTCCCCGCGCGGGAGCTGGCCACGGACCCGACCGAGCGGCTGGAGCGCGTGGCATGCTCGGCCCATCCACGCATCCCCGCCCCGCGCGACTTGTATCTGCCCGAGCGCAGGAATGCCGCGGGCCTGGACCTGAGCGATCCCCTGGAACGGGCGCGCGTGCTTGCCCGCTTGCGCGCGGCCGCCGCCGAGTCGCACGTGGTCGCCGCCGGCGGGGCGGCGGCTCGTACGCTCCATAGCCCGGTGGACGGCGCCGTGCTGGGCACCGTGCGCCCCATGACCGACGCCGAGCTGCGGCCGGCGCTGGACCGAGCCGAGGCGGCCTTCGCCGAGTGGGACCGACTGCCGGTGGAACGGCGCGCCCGTTGCCTGGAGCGGCTGGCCGACCGGTTGGAGGCCGCCGCCCCGGAACTGGCGGCCCTCGTGGTCCGGGAAGGGGGGCGCTGCCTGCCGGATGCGCTGGAGGAGGTCCGCGAGGCCGTGGACTTCTGCCGCTACTATGCGGCCCAGGCCCGGCTCACCTTCACGCCCAGGGACCTGCCAGGCCCGGCCGGCGAGCGCAACCGCTGGGGGTTGCACGGACGCGGTGTGTTCCTCTGTGTGAGTCCCTGGAATTTCCCGCTTTCCATTTTCACGGGACAAGTGGCCGCCGCCCTGGTCTCGGGCAACACGGTGCTCGCCAAGCCGTCCTCGGCCACACCATTGGTCGCTGCGGCGGTGGTGAACCACATGCACGCGGCCGGCATCCCGGCACCCGTGGTCCAGCAGGTCGTGGCCGGGAGAGACGCCGTAAGCGACCACCTCTTGGGCGACCCACGCATCGCGGGGGTCGCCATGACCGGATCCACGGACACGGCCTGGCACATCGCGCGCCGCCTCGCGGCCCGCAACGCCCCGATCGTCCCATTCGTCGCCGAGACCGGCGGCCTCAATGCGCTCATCGCCGACAGCTCGGCCCTGCCCGAGCAGCTCGTCGACGATGTGATCCGATCGGCCTTCAACAGCGCCGGCCAGCGCTGTTCGGCGCTGCGCATCCTGTTCGTACAGGACGAAACCGCAGACGAGGTCCTGCGCCTCCTGGCCGGAGCGATGGACATGCTGCGCGTAGGCGACCCCATGCGCATGGAAACGGATGTGGGTCCCGTCATCGACGCCCGCGCCCGAGAGGCCCTGGAGGGGTACATCCGCGATCTCGCGGCCCGGGCCCGCAGGATCCACGCCACACCGCTGCCACCGGACCTGCCCCCCGGCAGCTACGTGGCCCCCCACGCCTTCGAGCTGACGCGGGCGGACCTCCCCGCCAAGGAGGTGTTCGGCCCCATACTCCACGTGGTGCGTTTCGCCCGCGACCGGCTCGATGCGGTGATCGACTGGATCCATGCGACCGGCTACGGACTCACGTTCGGCCTACACAGCCGCCTCCCCTCCACCCGTCGGCGCGTGCTGGAGCGCGTGCGCGCGGGCAACCGCTACGTCAACCGCGATATGATCGGCGCGGTGGTCGGCGCCCAGCCGTTCGGCGGAGAAGGGCTCTCGGGCACCGGTCCCAAGGCGGGCGGTCCGCTCTATCTCCATCGTTTCGCCGTGGAGCGGGTGAGCACCGAAAACCTGGCCGCCGCCGGCGGCGACGTGGAACTCCTTGCGCTGGGCGACGAAGGCGATGAAAACACCTGATACCCGTCGGGGGCGCCGCGCATCCGGATGGCTTGCGGCTCCTTTCGGCGGCTTTCCGCGGCGGCGATGTTACGCGTGATCTTCCTTGCAACCCTGGGACTGGGCGTACTCGCCGTGGCCGGGCTGTGGCTCGCAGCCCGCACGGCGGGCCCGCAATCCAGGCCGGGGGTGTACCAGGGCCGGCTCGCCCCGTGCCCCACATCGCCCAATTGCGTATCCAGCCAGGCCGATCCGCAAGACGCCCGACACTACGTCGCCCCCATCCCTTACACCGGCACGCGGGAAGCGGCCCGGCGCCGGCTGCTGGAGATCCTGCGGCACCGGCCCAGGACGCGCGTGGTGGAAGTCCTCCCCGACTATGTCCACGCCGAGGTGCGCTCGCGCCTGTTCGGCTTCGTGGATGACGTGGAGTTCTTGTTCGACGAGCATGGCGAACGCATCCATGTCCGCTCGGCCTCGCGGGTGGGATATGGCGACTTCGGCGTCAATCGCAGGCGGATCCGCGAGCTGGCGCGGGCGTTCTCGCAAGACGGTCCGGCGGTGCCCGCCTCCCCCCGCTAAATCCGCCGATACGGTCCGCTCACGTCACGGCGCGCCACCGCCGGGGACGGTCACCGCGGCTGCCACCCGCGTTGCGACCACGGACTGCACGGCTCCGCCGCCGGTCCGGACCACCGGGGCCGGTCCACCCGCCGCGCCGGGTGCTGCCGGTAGAAACGCCGCAGCTGTTCGTACACCGCTGGACACTCGGCCACCAGGACCTGCGGCGTCTCGAAAAAGGCCTCGCTCAGCACGGCGAAGAACTCCGCCGGGCTCTCGGCCCCGTAGGGATCGACGGGCGTGGCGTGGTGATGGGCGAGCCGGTGACGCAGGTGTCCGAACGCCTCGGAGAAGGTGCGTGTCCACATCTCGCGGGACATGTCCCGGTGCAGGGGCGGAAAACCGTTGGCCACACCGTTGCGCATATCCAGCTTGTGGGCGCACTCGTGCAGGATCACGTTGCCCCCGGGCCGGGGGTGGACGATCTCTTCCCAGGCCAGGATCAAGGGTCCCCGGCCCCAGGCTTCGCCGGCGAGCTCGCGCGGCCAGCGATGCACCACGCCGGCCTCGTCCACCTCCTCGTGCTCGGTCACGAAGGCCTCTGGATAGACCACCACCTCGTACCAGTCGTCGTACCAGTCCAGCCCCAGCGCCAGCACCGGGAGGCAGATTTGCGCCGCGATGTGGACCCGCTCGCACCCCCCGAGCTCCAATCCACCCACGGCGGTGATCGCCTTCTCACGCAAGAAGCGTGCGGTCAGCGTCCGGAGCCGCGCCCGCTGCACCGGCCCCAGATGCGCCAGGGCCGTGACGCCGGCGGTGGCCCCCTGCCACGACGGGAACGGGATCCGGCCGCGGTGCAGCCGGCGAGCCCTCAAACGGCGGGCCCAACCGAGCATGGGACGAAATATCCCGCAAGCCCGAGCTCTCGAGCCGATATAATGCGCGCTTTTCGGAGCATGGACATGGACAGACCCAGTGGCCGGGCGCCGGACGAGTTGCGTCCCGTCGCCTTCGAACGCAACTATACACGCCATGCCGAGGGCTCGGTGCTTGTGCGCTTCGGAGACACGCGCGTGCTGTGCACCGCCAGCGTCGAGGAGCGCGTGCCAGGATGGCTGCGCGGCGCCGGCCAGGGGTGGGTCACGGCGGAGTACGGCATGCTCCCCCGGGCAACGAATACCCGCACCCCCCGCGAGGCCGCCAGGGGCCGGCAGGGCGGCCGCACCCTGGAGATCCAGCGACTCATCGGCCGTTCCCTGCGCGCGGTGGTGGACCTGGAGGCGCTGGGCGAGCGCACCGTCACGCTGGACTGCGACGTGATCCAAGCCGACGGCGGCACCCGCACCGCCGCCATCAGTGGCGCCTGGGTGGCCTTGGTCGATGCGGTGCACCACCTCCTGGAGCGCGGCGAGCTGGAAAAGGACCCCCTCCACGGGCAGGTCGCCTCGGTCTCGGTGGGCATCTGGCGCGGCACGCCGGTCCTGGACCTGGACTATGCCGAAGACTCGGAGGCCGAGACCGACATGAACGTGGTGATGAACGAGGCCGGCGCCTACGTGGAGATCCAAGGCACCGCCGAGGGACACGCCTTCCATCACGAGGAGCTGCTGTGCATGCTGGAACTCGCCCGGGGCGGCATCGGGCGCATCCTGGAGGCGCAACGGGCCGCCCTCGCCGGAGTGCGCCCATGACCCATAAAGTCGTCCTCGCCAGCAACAATCCCGGCAAGCTGCGCGAGATCGCGCAGATCCTGGCCGATCTGGACATCGAGGTGGTGCCCCAGTCCGCTTTCGGCGTGGGCGAGGTGGCGGAGACCGGCCTCACCTTCGTGGAGAACGCCCTCATCAAGGCGCGCCACGCCGCCGAAGTGACGCGGCTGCCCGCCATCGCCGACGACTCGGGCATCGAGGTGGACGCCCTCGACGGTCGGCCGGGCATCTATTCGGCCCGCTACGCCGGACCCGAGGCCAGCGACGAGGACAACAACGCCAAACTGCTGCGCGAGTTGGAGGGTGTGCCCGAGGACCGGCGCACGGCGCGCTACCAGGCGGTCATCGTCTACCTGCGCCATGCGCGGGACCCCACCCCGATCCTGTGCACGGGCAGTTGGGAGGGCCGGATCCTCACCGCGCCACGTGGCAGGCACGGCTTCGGCTACGACCCGCTGTTCTGGGTGCCCACCCATGGGTGCGCCTCGGCCGAGCTGGACCCGGCCGAGAAGAACCGCATCAGCCACCGGGCCCAGGCGCTAGCCTGCCTCAAGGCCGAACTCGAAAAGCGCCGGGCGCGTGGCCGAGACTGAGCCGCCGCGCCGTTTCCCGGCGCCACTGCCACTCGGGCTCTACGTGCACTTGCCCTGGTGCGTGCGCAAATGCCCCTATTGCGACTTCAACTCCCACCCGCTGCGGCACGAGATTCCCGAGGCGGCCTACATCGACGCCTTGCTGCGCGAGGCCGCACGCCGCAGGAACGACGTCCCAGGTCGCACGGTCGGCACGGTGTTCATCGGAGGGGGCACGCCCAGCCTGTTCAGCCCGCAGGCCATCGGCCGGCTCTTGGATGGCCTGGCGGCGCAGTTCACCATCGACCCCGATGCCGAGGTCACCCTGGAGGCCAATCCGGGAACACTGGACAACACCCGCCTGGGCGGTTTTCGCGCTGCGGGCGTCAATCGCCTGTCCCTGGGCGTTCAGAGCTTCAACGACCGGCTGCTGCGCGCCATCGGACGTATTCACGACGCCCAGCAGGCCCTGGATGCGGTGCTCGCCGCGCGCCGAGCCGGTTTCGATCATCTCAATCTGGACCTCATGTACGGACTGCCGGGCCAGACGGTGGCGCAGGCCGGCGGCGATCTGGCCACGGCCATCGCCCTGGCCCCGGAACATCTTTCCTGGTACCAGCTCACCATCGAACCCGACACGGCCTTCGGAGCCCGGCCGCCACCCTTGCCCGACGACGAGCAGCGTTGGGCGATGCAAGAGGAAGGTCAGGGCAGGCTCGCGGCGGCCGGCTATACTCAGTACGAGGTCTCGGCACATGCCCGTCCGGGCCGACGCTGCCGGCACAACGAAAACTACTGGTGCTATGGCGACTACCTGGGCCTGGGCGCGGGGGCGCACGGCAAGCTGACGGACCGGGCCGCCGCGCGCATCGTCCGGACCCGCAATCACCGTTCCCCGGCGCGTTACATGGAACGCATGCAGGACGCCGTGGAATACGATGAACGATGGCAGGTGAGCCGCGGGGATTCGGTCTTCGAGTTCGCGCTCAATGCACTGCGGCTCGTGGAAGGCTTCGAGATGCGCCTGTTCGAGGAACGCACGGGGCTGGAACGCGACACGCTCGCGGCGGCGCTGGAAGGCCCGCGCGAACGCGGCCTGATCGCGGTGCATGGCGATCGCGTCGTGCCGACCCCCCTGGGGAGACGCTTTCTGGACGACCTCGTCGCGAGCTTCCTGCCATGAAATCCGGAGGACCGCCACCATGTCCGCACTCGTCGAAGACGTCCTGATCGCCTGCCCGTACTGCGGTAGCCCGATGACCGTGGAGGCCGATTGCACGGGCGGAGACCAGCACTTCTACGAAGACTGCCAGACCTGCTGCGCGCCCGTTCAGATCCGAATCCTGGTGGGAACCAACGGTGATCTGCTCGACCTCGTCGCCACGAGGGAAGATGAATAGAAGCTACACCCCCGTCTCCTGCGAGATCTACAGCCGCTACGAGCTGGCGATTCTGCATCGCGCCTGGCTACGCGTGCTTTGGCACGGCCGCCGCGGCCCCCGATTGGAACGGTTGTTACCGCTGGACCTGCGCACCCACCGCGGCGCCGAGTACCTGATCGCGCGCACGCCTGGGGGCGTTCCCCGCGTGATGCGTCTGGACAGGATCCGCAACGCCGAGCCCATCGAGGCCGCCGAATAGTCAGGTCCTCCACCGGGTCCCCACACATTCGGCCACCCACCGAAACGAACCCCCGTCATTCCACGCCGCTCATTCCCGAGGGATCACGATCGCCGGCGGATCAAACCGTTTCTTCCCTCCACACCCAGGCTCGCCCCGCCCCTGGGGCCCCTCCGGATCCGGGAATCCCCGGTGCAACCGCAGTTCATCAACAGATTTGTCCACAGGCCGTGGAATTGCCTCGAACCTCCTTCATGGACCGCGTGACAACACCAGCATGGCGATCCCGTCGAACAACAGGCTGATCCCGATGAACAGGCCCACCAGCCAAGTGGCATCGAAGGGCCAGCCGCCGATGAAGATCAACGCCAGCAGCAGCGAGACCGCGCCACTGAACACGGTCCACCCCCAGCCCGGCATGGGCCGCAGACTGAGCCCGAAGACCACACCGGCAAAGCCGCTCAGCAAAAAATACACGATGAGCAACAGACCCACGGCCGCCGCCCCCACGCCAGGGTAGAAGAGCAGCAACAGCCCCAGCGCGACCAGCACGAACGGCTTGACCCAGGCCACGCCCTCGTGCCTGTATCCCGTGGTCCACACCCCCCAGGCCCACAACGCGCCGGCGGCCAGCAGCAGTCCACCCGCCAGCCAGGCGAGTGTCACCGACAGGAGCTCCGGCAACAGGACTCCCAGCAGGCCGAGCACCACGAAAACGATTCCCGTATTGCGCAGGCTACGGCGCATCGGCTCGTTCATCTCGATTTCCACGCGGCTGTAAGGCATGACGGACTCCTCGAGGAAGGCTAGCGGGAGCGGGCTCACCCGCAAGGCTGATTGACGAGACAAAACGCTATAATGCCCGCATGGGCCTGCCACATTCCACCGTGCAGCGGATCCTTGAGGCCCCGGACGAGCACGCCCGGGCCGAGGCCGTCGTCGAGGCCCTGGAATTGATCGCGGAGCGGCTCCCGCCCGAGGATCTGCCCACCCGGCGCGACCTGTCTGAGACCGAGCTGCGGCTGCGCCTCGAAATCGAAAGAACCCGCGCCGACCTCACGGTCGAGATCGAGAAAAACCGCACTGAGATCGAGAAGATCCGCGCCGACCTCACCACCGAGATCGAGAAGGTCCGCGCCGACCTCACCGCCGAGATCGGGAAAAACCGCACCGAGATCGAGAAAGTCCGCGCCGACCTCGCCGCCGAGATCGGGAAAAACCGCACCGAGATCGAGAAGGTCCGTGCCGACCTCACCACCGAGATCGAGAAGGTCCGTGCCGACCTCACCACCGAGATCGAGAAGGTCCGTGCCGACCTCACCACCGAGATCGAGAAGGTCCGCTCCGATCTGCGCACCGAGCTGGGCGCCCGGATCGAGCAGACCCACACCAGCCTGTTGAAATGGAGCTTCTTGTTCTGGGTCAGTCAGATGGGAATGATCCTGGTGGTGATCTGGCGCCTGTCCGGCAACTGAATTACCCCGTGGCGCGGCCGGGGAGCCCGACATCGCGGTGCGGGCCGACTCAACGGGCTGTCAATAGCCCACCGCCCTGAGACACAGCGCCATCAGCCCCCCCGGAAACACGCCCAGGGCGAGCATGGCCAAGCCGTTGATACCCATGATCACCTGCGCATCCATGCCAGGCTGCACGGGATGCGACTCCTCGGGCTTGTCGAAGTACATGTATTTGACGACGCGCAGATAGTAGAAAGCCCCGATGACCGAAAGCACCACGGCATACACGGCGATCCACACCTCGCCCACGTTCACGGCCGCCTGGATGACCGCCAGCTTGGCGTAGAAACCCACGGTCGGCGGTATCCCCGCCATGGAAAACATGAGCAACAGCATCAGGAACGCCAGCCAGGGGTGGCGCTCATTGAGCCCCTTGAAGTCGTCGATGTGCTCCGGTTCGTAGCCCTGACGACTCATCAGCAGCAGCATGCCGAAGGCGCCCGCGGCCATGGCCGCATACACGATGGCGTAGAACATGGCTGCGGCATACCCCTCCTGCGTGCCCGCCATGACCCCGAAGAACAGGAAACCCACGTGCGATATGGTGGAATAGGCCAACATGCGCTTGATGCGGCGCTGGGCGATGGCGATGATATTGCCCACCGCCATGGACAACACCAGCAGCACGGCGAGCAGCTGCCCCCAGTCGCCGGTGAGCGGCCCCAGACTCTCGCTCAGCAGCCGCATGAGCATGGCGAAGGCCGCGATCTTGGGCGCCGAGCCGATGTACAGGGTGACCGACGTGGGTGCCCCGTCGTAGACGTCGGGAACCCACATGTGGAACGGCACGGCACCGAACTTGAACGCGATCCCCACCACCACGAACACCAAGCCGAACAGGGCGAAAGCCGAGCGCCCTTCCTCCTGGGAAAGGGCGTTGGCCACCGTGGCGATGTCCAGGGAGCCCACCGTGCCGTAGAGGACCGACATACCATAGAGCAGCATGCCCGAGGCCAGCGCGCCCAGCACGAAATACTTCATGGCCGCCTCGCTGGCCGGGAGCGAATCGCGGAAGAAGGCCACCATGGCGTACTGGGAAAGTGCCAGCAACTCCAGACCCAGATAGAGGCTCACGAAGCTGTGCGCGGAGACCATGATCATCATGCCCAGCACGCCGAACAGCCCGAGCACGAAGTATTCGCCGCGGAACAGGCCACGATCCTTGAGATACGGCCGGGAGTACAGGAAGACCGCCCCCGCCACCAGGTAGATGGCGCTCTTGAGCAGCACAGCCATCTCGTCCACCACGTAGTGGCCGCCGAAGGCCAGCGTGCGGCCGCCGTCATGACCCGCCACCGTGAACACCAAGGCGCCGGCCAGGGTCGCTTGCACCAGCCAGTAGGTGAGGTCACGCCGCGCCGCCGGCACGAACAGATCGAACACCAACACGAAGCAGACCGCCCCGAGCATCCACAGCTCGGGCAGCGCCGCGGCCAGGTCGTTCCAGAGGGTGGATTGCATGGATCGGTCCGCCTATAGCTTGGAAACAGTCACGTGTTGGATGAGTTGGTCGATGCTCGGCCCCATCACGTCCAGCAACGGCCCCGGATACAATCCCAGGGCGAGTACCGCCACGGCCAGTGCGCCGAGCACGACGAACTCACGGGCGTTCAGGTCCTGCAGCGCCGCCACCTGCTCGTTGGCCACCTTTCCGAAGATCACGCGCTTGACCAGCCACAGCGAGTAGGCCGCCCCGAGGATCAAAGTCGTCGCCGCCAGCAGCGCGATCCAGAAATCGGCGTGCAGGGCCGACAGGATCACCATGAACTCCCCCACGAAGCCGGATGTGCCGGGCAGCCCCGAATTGGCCAGGGCGAACAGTACGAAGAAACTGGCGAACACCGGCATGGTGTTGACCACACCGCCATAGGCGGCGATTTCGCGGCTGTGCACCCGGTCGTAGAGCACGCCCACACACAGGAACAACGCCCCGGAAATGAAACCGTGGGAGACCATCTGAACCATGCCCCCCTGCATGCCGAGCGCGGCGCCCACGGTGCCGCCGGTGGCCTGGAGGATCGCAAAGATCAGGAACACGCCCAGGGTGGTGAACCCCATGTGGGCGATCGAAGAATAGGCGATGAGCTTCTTCATGTCCTGCTGGACCAGAGCCACGAAGCCGATGTACACCACCGCCACCAGGGACATCAACACGATGAGCCAGGTCAGTTCGGCGCTGGCGTCGGGCGTGATGGGCAGGCTGAAGCGTAGAAAGCCATAGCCGCCGATCTTCAGCATGATGGCCGCGAGGATCACCGAGCCCCCCGTTGGCGCCTCCACGTGGGCGTCCGGCAGCCAGGTGTGCACCGGCCACATGGGCACCTTGATGGCGAAAGCCCCCAGGAAGGCCAGGAAGATCAAGATCTGCTCGGTGAGCCCCAGGCGCAGCTCTTGGTAGTCGAGAATGGAGAAACTGCCCGACTGGGAATACATGTAGAGCAGCGAGACCAGCATGAACACCGAGCCGAAGAAGGTGTAGAGAAAGAACTTGAGCGTCGCATACACGCGTCGCGGACCGCCCCAAACCCCGATGATGAGAAACATCGGGATCAACATGGCCTCGAAGAACACGTAGAACAGTACCGCATCCAGGGCCGCGAACACCCCGTTCATGAACCCTTCCAGGATCAAGAAGGCCGCCATGTACTGGGCCACGCGATACTGGATGACCTCCCAGCCGGCGATCACCACCAGCACGGTCGTGAAGGTGGTCAGCAGGATCAGCGGCATGGAAATGCCATCCACACCCAGGTGGTAGTTCACGTTGAAGGCGCCGATCCACGGATGGAACTCCGTGAACTGCATCTCAGCCGTGCCGCGCTCGAACCCCGTCCACAATGGGATGCTCAGCAAGAGTGTGGCCACCGCCACACCCAGGGCGATCCGCTTGGCGCCGGGGCCGTCCCCGGCGGCGAGCACGCACAACCCCCCTACTATGGGGACCCAGATCAGCAGGCTCAACAACGGCCAGTCAACCATGACTCACTCCTCGAGAAACACTATGCCGCGTAGAGATACCGGGCCAGCAGCAGGATCAGCCCGATGATCATGGCGAAGGCATAGTGATAGAGGTATCCGGTCTGCATCCCGCGCACCCGGGCGGCCACCCAGCCCACGGTACGGGCCGCTCCGTTGACCAGCAGGCCGTCGATGAGTCTGGCGTCGCCCCACTGCCACAGGAACCGCCCCACCCGACGCGCCCCTCCGGCGAACAGGAACAGATACAGCTCGTCGAACCCGTACTTGCGCTCCAGCACCACGTACACCGGCCGCAGGGTAAGCCTGGCCGCCTCGGCCAGCTCCGGACGCCAGTGGAAAAACACCCAGGCGGTGGCGATGCCGGCCAGGGCCAGCCAGAACGGAGGCGCCATCATGCCGTGCAGCATGAAACCCCAGACCCCGTGGTATTCCCTGGCCAGCTCGCCCAACACGTCGTGCGCCTCGTGCACCACGATGGCTCCGCCGAAGTAGTCGCCGAAGGCCACCCAGCCCACCAGGTAACCGGAAATCACCGAGGGGATCGCCAGCAGCACCAACGGGACGGTGACCACCTTGGGCGACTCGTGCAGATGCTCGCGGGTATGGGCGTCCATCCGCGGCTCGCCGAAGAAGACCAGGAACAGCAACCGGAAGGTATACAGTGCGGTGACGAACACCGAGAGGAGCACCAACCAGTAGGCCAGTCCCGCCCCAGGGGCTTCGGACAGATGGATGGCCTCGATGATGGTGTCCTTGGAGAAGAACCCGGCCAGGCCAGGAATCCCGGCCAGGGCCAACGAACCCACCACCGAGGTCCAGAAGGTGATGGGCATGTAGCGCCGCAGGCCGCCCATCTTGCGCATGTCCTGCTCGTGATGCAGGGCGATGATGACCGACCCCGCGGCCAGGAAGAGCAGGGCCTTGAAGAAGGCATGGGTCATCAGGTGGAAAATCCCCGCCGCGTAGGCCGACGCGCCCAGGGCGGCGGTCATGTAACCGAGCTGCGAGAGCGTCGAATAGGCGATCACGCGCTTGATGTCGTTCTGCACCACGCCCACCAGGCCCATGAAGAAGGCCGTCAGCGCGCCGATCACCAACACCACCCCCAGCGCCACCTCGCTGTACTCGAACAGCGGCGACATGCGCGCCACCATGAAAACGCCCGCGGTGACCATGGTCGCCGCGTGGATCAGGGCCGAGATGGGCGTGGGGCCTTCCATGGAGTCCGGCAGCCACACGTGCAGCGGCATCTGGGCCGATTTACCCATGGCGCCCACGAACAGGAGTAGACAGATCACCGTGATCAGCGACCACTCCCGACCGGCGAAGATGGAGATCGTCTCGCCGGCCAGCCGATCGGCCTGTCCGAACACCGTGGCATAGTCCAGACTGTGGGTGGCCATGACGATGGCGGCGATACCCAGGATGAACCCGAAATCCCCCACCCGGTTGACCAGAAAGGCCTTCAGGTTGGCGAAGATCGCACTCTCGCGGGTGTACCAGAAGCCGATGAGCAGATAAGACACCAGGCCGACCGCCTCCCAGCCGAAGAAGAGCTGGAGGAAGTTGTTGGACATCACCAGCATCAGCATGGAGAAGGTGAACAGCGCGATATAGCTGAAGAAACGCTGGTAGCCCGGATCGTCGTGCATATAGCCGATGGTGTAGATGTGCACCATCAACGAGACGAAGGTCACCACCACCAGCATCAGCGCGGTCAGGTTGTCGATCAGAAAACCCACCTCCATGCGCAGACCTTCGCTCACGCCCCAGGTGTAGACCGCCGCGTTGTGGACGGACGCCCCGTCCAACACATGGTGCTTGAACACCACCAGCGACAAGGCGAAGGCCACCGCCACCCCCAGGATGGTGACCGTGTGCGCACCGCGCCGACCGATGGCCTTGCCGAACAACCCGGCGACGATGGCCCCGGCCAGCGGCGCGAGCGGGATGGCGAGATAGACGTTTTCCATTGGGTCAGCCCTTGAGCGAATCCAGGTCGTCCACGTTGATGGAGCGCCGGTTGCGGAACAGGACCACCAGGATCGCCAGCCCGATGGCCGCCTCGGCAGCCGCCACCGTCAGGATGAAGAACACGAAGACCTGGCCGGCCATGTCGCCGAGCTGGTGTGAGAAGGCGATGAAATTGGTGTTCACCGCCAGCAACATCAACTCGATGCACATGAGCAGCACGATCAGATTCTTGCGGTTGAGGAAGATGCCCGCCACGCTGAGCGCGAACAGGATCGCGCCGAAGACCAGATAGTGCTCCAGGGGAATCATGACTCACTCTTCATCTTGACCAACCGCACGCGCTCGGCGCGCCGCACGCGGATCTGCTCGGCCGGGTTCAAATACTTGGTGTCGGGCCGCCGGCGCAGGGTGAGCGCGATGGCGGCGATGATGGACACCAGCAGGATCGCCGCGGCGATCTCGAAGGGATACAGATACTGGGTGTACAACGCCTCGCCCAGCGCCTGAGTGTTGCTGTAGCCGGCCGCAGCCGGTGCCGGAGGCGCCACGTCCGGCGCACGGCTCAGCACGTACAGCACGAGCTCGGCGCCCATGATCAGGGCCACCACCAGTCCAAACGGCAGATAGCGCGCGAACCCCTCGCGCATGCGCGCGATGTTGATGTCCAGCATCATCACCACGAACAGGAACAACACCATCACCGCCCCCACATAGACCAGCACGAGGGTGATCCCGAGAAATTCCGCTTCGGCCAGCAGCCACAGCGCCGCCGTGGAGAAGAAGGTCAGCACCAGGCTCAGCACGGCGTGCACCGGATTGCGCAGCGTGATGACCGCCGCGGCCGAGAGCACCGCCACGGCGGCGAACACGAAGAAGACGAATTGCGTGAAACTCATGAACCCCCCGGTTTCCCCCCGTGAGCGCCCCTCAGCGGTACGGCGCGTCGGCGGCCTTGGCCGCGGCGATCTGGGCCTCGTACCGGTCGCCGATGGCCAGCAGCTTTTCCTTGGTCATGATCTGCTCGCCCCGGCGCTCGAAATGGTACTCGTAGATTTGCGTCTCCACGATGGAGTCCACGGGGCAGGCCTCCTCGCAGAACCCGCAATAGATGCACTTGAACAGATCGATGTCATAGCGCGTGGTGCGCCGCGTGCCGTCGGCCCGCTCCTCCGATTCGATGGTGATGGCCAGGGCCGGACACACGGCCTCACAGAGCTTGCAGGCGATGCAGCGCTCCTCGCCGTTGGGATATCGGCGCAGGGCATGCAGCCCACGGAAGCGGGGCGAGATGGGCGCCTTCTCCTCCGGGTACTGCACCGTGAACTTGCGCGTGAACAGGCGGTGGCCCGTGACCCGCAGCCCCCGGAACAGCTCCAACAGCATGAAGGTCTGAAAGAAGTTTTTGATCGGTGCGAGCATGCGGCACCTCCTCAGGCGAACCAGGGTTCGAGCTTGAGCGCCACGGCGACCCCTTCCAAGAAGATCCACACCAGGGTCACGGGGATGAACACCTTCCACCCCAGGCGCATGATCTGATCATAGCGGTAACGGGGAAAGGTGGCACGGAACCACAGGAAGCAGAACAGGAAGAACGAGGTCTTGAGCAGGAACCAGTGCAGCCCGTCACCCAGCACCACCCCCACCACCGGCCATTCGGCCCAGGCGGACGGAAACGGCGACAGCCACCCGCCCCAGAACATGAGCGCCGTCAGGGCCGAGATCAGGATCATGTTGGCGTACTCGGCCAGGAAGAACACCGCAAACGCCATGCCCGAGTACTCCACATGGAAGCCGGCCACGATCTCGGATTCCCCCTCGGCCACGTCGAAGGGCGCCCGGTTGGTCTCGGCCACCCCCGAGATGAAATAGACCCCGAAGATGGGCAGCAACGGCAGCCAGTACCAGTGCAGCAGTCCGCCGGTCTGACCGCGCACGATGTCGCCCAGGTTCAGGCTGCCCGCCGCCATCAGCACACACACCAGGGCAAAGCCCATGGCGATCTCGTAGGCGACGATCTGGGCGGCCGAGCGCATGGCGCCCAGCAGGGCGTATTTGGAGTTGGAGGCCCAGCCGGCGATGATCACGCCATAGACCCCCACCGAGGTGAGCGCCAGCACGTACAGCAGGCCCGCGTCCACGTCGGCCAGCACCCAGCCGTCGTTGAACGGGATCACCGCCCAGGCCGCCAGCGAAGGCCCCAGGCTCAGAACGGGCGCGATGAAGAACAGATACCGGTCCGACTGGGTGGGAACCACCACCTCTTTGAACAGGAGCTTGAGGGCATCGGCGATGGGTTGCAACCAACCCTTGGGGCCCACCCGGTTCGGCCCCAAGCGGACCTGCATGTAACCGATGATCTTGCGTTCGGCGAAGGTCGTGTAGGCCACCGCGGTCATCAGCGGGACCAGGATCACCACGATCTTGAGCAAGATCACGACGACCGTGCGCAGATCCTCCGGCAGGCTCGTCCACAGCTCCATCATCAGCCCGCCTCCACTTGGACGTTGCCGAAACCGGGGCCCAGCGCCTCCACACCGGGCACCGCCACGGGGATCCATACACAACCGCGTGGCACCGCCGCATCCCGCACCAGCGGCAGACGGGCGCGCCCCTCCCCCTGGGTCACCACCACCCACTCGGCCTCGGCCAGTCCGCGGGCGCCTGCCTCCTCCGGATGCATCCGCGCCTCGGCGCGGCCGGCGATCGCCGTGGCCTGCAAGGGAGCCGCCCGGCGCACCAGCGCATCCCCTGAATACGGCGGCACGCCACCGGCCCGCTGCAACCCCTCGCCCCAACCACCGGCCGCGGGCGAGGCCTCCGCCAGCGGCGCGTTGTCCAGCGTGAGATCTTCGGGCACGCACGACTTGAGCTCGTCTAGCACCTGCGCGCTGCTGCGCTGCTCGAAGCCCTCGAGCCCCAGGCGATTGGCCAGCACACGCAGGATCTTCCAGCCGGGACGGGCCTCGCCCGGCGGCGGCACCACCCCCCGGAAGGACTGCCAGCGGCCCTCGTAGCTCACGTAGGTCCCCGAGGTCTCGGCGAACTGCGCCGCCGGAAGCACCACGTCCGCGCAGCCCAGCAGTTCGTCGGTGACGAATCCGGTGACGGCCACCACGCAGCCGGCTTGTTCCAGCGTGCGCAGCCCCGCCGCGCCGGCCGCCGCATCCAGGGCCGGTTCCACTCCGAACAGCACATAACCGTCCAGCGGGTCGGTCAGCTGCGCAAGCGCGTTGCGGCCGGGCGCTTCCACCCGCTCGCCCATCCGCCCCCGATGGGGCACGCATCCCGCCAGCCACAAACCGGCCGCGTTGGCCCCCTCGGGCAGGAACCCGAGTCGGACTCCGGTACGCTCGGCCAGGGTGGCGGCCAGGAGCCGCAGGCGGCCGTACTCCGGATGCTGCATGGCCAGCGCCCCCAGCAACACCATGCCCGAGTCGGCCTGCCGCAACGCCTCGGCCACCGCCACATCCTGCTCGTCGGGCTCGGCCCCGCGCACCAGCCCCGCCACCGCCGCCGGCACCTCGGCACCCTCGCCGGCCACCGCCACCAGGCGCGCCAGGCGCGCGGCCATCTGCGCGGGCGGCACCACGATCCGAGGCCGCACCGCGCACAGCCAGTCGAACGCCAACGGGTTCAGCCCCATCAGGCGGCCGCCCCCCCGCACCATCTTGCGCAGGCGGTGGGCCAGCAGCGGCTGTTCGGCGCGCAAGTCGCTGCCCACCACCAGCGCGGCATCCAGCGCCTCCAGGGCCGCCACGTCACAGCCCAGCCACGGAAACAGAGGATCGGCCGCCTCGGCCGAGAAATCGGTCTGGCGCAGGCGGTGATCGATGTGCGGTGAACCCAGGGCACGGGCCAGCTTCTGGAACAGCCAGGCCTCCTCGGTGGTGGCGTTGGGCGAGATGAGGAACCCGACCCGCTCCGCATCCAGCGTGCCCAGACCCTCGGCGGCCCGTTCCAGGGCCGTCTCCCAGGAAACCTCCCGCCACGCGCCCTTGTCCTTGACCATGGGGGCACGGGCCCGGTCCGGCGCGGTCAGCCCCGCGTAGGAGAAGCGGTCACGATCGGAGAGCCAGGTCTCGTTGACCGCTTCGTTGCGGCGCGGCACCACCCGGATGACCCGGCCGCGCAGCGCATGCACGAACACGTTGGAGCCCAGACCGTCGTGCGGCGCGACGGACGGGTGTTGGGCAAGCTCCCAGGCCCGGTACTGCATGCGCGATGGCTTGGCGGTGAGCGCGCCCACCGGACAGAGGTCGATGATGTTCCCGGAAAGCTCCGAGTGGAGTTCATGGACCACATGGGTGGTGATGCGCATGAACTCTCCGCGTCCGGTGGCGCCCAGCTCCCGGAGATTGGCGATCTCCTCGCCGAAACGCACGCAGCGGGTGCAATGGATGCAGCGGGTCATCTCGGTGGCCACCAAGGGGCCCAGATCCGGGTCCGGCACCGCGCGCTTGGCCTCCGTGTAACGCGACACGCCCGCCCCATAGCCCAGGGACACGTCCTGCAGCTCGCACTCGCCCCCCTGATCGCAGACCGGGCAATCCAATGGATGGTTGATGAGCAGAAACTCCATGGTGGCCCGCTGCGCCGCGCGGGCCTTGTCCGAGCGGGTGAACACCTTCATGCCCTCGGTGACCGGCGTGGCGCAGGCCGGCATCGGCTTGGGCGCGCGCTCGACCTCCACCAGGCACATGCGGCAGTTGGCGGCCACCGACAGCTTCTCGTGATAACAGAAGCGCGGCACGTGGATGCCGTGGGCGTCGGTCACCTCGATCAGCATGGCCCCCTTGGGCGCCTGATAGGTGACCCCGTCGATCTCGATCGTGACCAGCTCCTCGCTCATGGGTCTCAGGCCGCCTCCCGCGCACCCTCGACGAGGCTGCGCCCGTGTTCGATGTAGTACTGGAACTCGTGGCGGAAGTGCTTGATGAAGCTCCACACGGGCATGGCCGCCGCGTCCCCCAACGCGCAGATGGTGCGTCCCTCGATGGCGTGGGCCACGTCCTCCAGCTTCTCCAGGTCCTCGGGTCGGCCCTTGCCCTCCACGATCCGGGTGAGCATGCGGTACAACCAGCCCGTTCCCTCACGGCAAGGGGTGCACTGCCCGCAGGACTCGGAGAAATAGAACCGCGAGATGCGCCGCAGGGCCTGGACCATGTCCGTGGTCTCGTCCATGACGATCACCGCCCCGGAGCCGAGCATCGAGCCGGCCTTGGCCATGGAGTCGTAGTCCATGGTGCATTCCCGGATGATCTCCGCGGGCAGCACCGGCACCGAGGAACCGCCCGGAATCACCGCCTTGAGCTCGCGGCCCTTCCACACGCCTCCGGCCAGGTCCAGCAGATCGTTGAACGGAATGCCCAGCCCCACCTCGAAGTTGCCGGGCCGCTCCACGTGGCCCGAGACCGAAAAGCACTTGGTGCCGCCGGCATTGGGCACGCCCAGGTCCGCGAACCATTGAGCCCCGTTGCGGATGATCGCGGGCACCGAGGCCAGCGACTCGGTGTTGTTGATGGTGGTGGGCTTGCCGTACAGGCCGAAATTGGCCGGAAACGGCGGTTTGAAACGCGGCTGGCCCTTCTTGCCTTCCAGGGATTCCAAAAGCGCCGTCTCCTCGCCGCAGATGTAGGCGCCGGCCCCCAGCGTGGGATAGAGATCGAAGTCCACGCCCGAACCCAGGATGTCCCGGCCCAGAAAGCCGTGCTCGTAGGCCTCGCGCACGGCCTGGCTGAATCGCCGGTAGGGCTCGTCCAGGAACTCGCCGCGCATGTAGTTGTAGCCCACCGTGGCGCCGATGGCGTAACCGGCGATGGCCATACCCTCGACCAGGGCGTGCGGGTTGAAGCGCAGGATGTCCCGGTCCTTGCAAGTGCCGGGTTCGGATTCGTCCGAGTTGCAGACGATGTATTTCTGCCCGGGGGCATTGCGCGGCATGAAGCTCCACTTGAGCCCGGTGGGGAAGCCGGCCCCGCCGCGGCCGCGCAACCCCGAGGCCTTGACCTCCTCGATCACGTCCTCGGGCGGGATGCGCTCCTCGAGGATCCTGCGCCAGGCCTGGTATCCGCCCAGCTTGACGTAGGTCTCGTAACTCCAGGGCTCGTCATGGCCCAGGGTCGCGTAGCAGACTTCGTTGGCCACGGGTTCAGTCCAGTTGATCGAGGATCTCGTCCACTTTCTCGGGGGTGAGATGCTCGTGGTAGACGTGATCGACCTGCATCATGGGCGCACCGCAACAGGCGGCCAGACACTCCTCCTCGCGCTTGAGGTGAAATTTGCCGTCCGGGGTGGACTCACCCAGCTTCACGCCGAGGCGCTTCTCCAGGTGGGCCACGATCTCTCCGGCCCCGCGCAGCCAACACGAGATGTTGGTGCACACGGCGATCTCGTGGCGCCCCACCGGCTTCAGGTGGAACATGGAATAGAAGCTGGCCACCTCGTAGACGGCGATCCGGGGCATACCCAGATACTCCGCCACGGCATCCATCTGCGCTTGCGGCAGCCAGCCGCGTTCGTGTTGCACCGCGCGCAACGCGGCGAGCACCGCCGACTGCTTCCGATCCTCCGGGTAACGGGCGAGCCACGCGTCGATCTCGGCCCGCACGTGGTCCGACAGGACCGCTTCCTCGGCCATGGCCTCGTTTTCCGTGTTCACCGGTCGATCTCCCCGAAGACGATGTCCTGCGTACCGATAATGGCCACCACGTCGGCCAACATGTGACCGCGCGCCATCTCGTCCAGCCCCTGCAGGTGCGCGAAGCCGGGGGCGCGCACCTTCAGCCGGTAGGGTTTGTTCCCCCCGTCGGACACCAGGTACACGCCGAACTCGCCCTTGGGGTGTTCCACCGCTGCATAGACCTCGCCCTCGGGCACGCAGTAGCCCTCGGTGAACAGCTTGAAGTGATGGATCAGCGCCTCCATGTCGCGCTTCATCTCCTCGCGGCGGGGCGGGGCCACCTTGTTGTCTTCCAGCATCACCGGACCCGGATGGGCGCGCAGCCATTCCACGCACTGACGGATGATGCGGTTGGACTGGCGCATCTCCTCGATGCGCACCAGATAGCGGTCGTAACAATCGCCGTTGACCCCCACCGGAACGTCGAAGTCCAGCTGGTCGTAGACCTCGTAGGGCTGCTTGCGGCGCAGGTCCCACTCGATGCCGGAACCGCGCAGCATGGGCCCACTGAAACCCATCTGCAGGGCACGCTCCGGCGACACCACGCCGATCCCCACCGTACGCTGCTTCCAGATGCGGTTCTCGGTGAGCAGGGCCTCGTACTCGTCCACACAGGCTGGGAAACGCTCGGTGAACGCCCAGATGAAATCCAGGAGCGACCCCTGACGGTCGGCGTTGAGTTCCTCCAGATCCTTGGCGCTGCGGTACTTGGAAGGCTGGTACTGCGGCATCTCCTCGGGCAGGTCCCGATAGACTCCACCCGGACGGTAATAGGTGGCGTGCATACGCGCGCCCGAGACCGCCTCGTAGCAGTCCATCAGGTACTCCCGCTCGCGGAAGGCGTACAGGAACACCGTCATGGCGCCGATGTCCAGCGCGTGCGAGCCCAGCCACAGCAGATGGTTCAGGATGCGCGTGATCTCGTCGAACATCACCCGAATGTACTGGGCGCGGATCGGCGGGCGTATGCCGAGCAGCTTCTCGATGGCCAGCACATAGCCGTGCTCGTTGCACATCATCGAGACATAGTCGAGCCGGTCCATGTAGCCGATGGACTGGTTGTAGGGCTTGGACTCGGCCAGCTTCTCGGTGGCCCGGTGCAGGAGGCCGATATGCGGATCGGCGCGCTGGACCACCTCACCGTCCATCTCCAGCACCAGGCGCAACACGCCGTGCGCGGCCGGATGTTGCGGGCCGAAATTGACCGTGTAGTTGCGGATCTCAGGCATCGCCGGACTCCTCGGGCGCCGCGCGCTGGCAACGGGCGTCGGCGCGAATCACGCGCGGCACCAGCACCCGCGGCTCGATACTCACCGGCTCGTAGATCACCCGCTGCTGCTCGGGGTCGTAGCGCATCTCCACGGTGCCCACCAGGGGGAAGTCCTTACGGAACGGATGCCCCACGAAACCGTAATCGGTCAGGATCCGGCGCAGGTCCGGATGCCCGTCGAACACGATCCCGTAGAGGTCGAAGGCCTCGCGCTCGTACCAGTTGGCCGAACTCCACACCGCAACCACCGACGGCACCACGGGGAAGGCGTCGTCCTCGCAGAAGACCTTCAGGCGCAACCGCCAGTTGTGACTCACCGACAGCAGCTGATAGACCACCGCGAACCGCGGGCCCTCTCGACCGCGCTCGGGCAGGTCCCCGAACTTGAAACGCGCATGCTGGGCGGACCGCACGCCGCGGCTGAACCCCGTGCTGGTGGCCTCGTCGGTGGACCATTCCGCCAACCCGTATTCCAGATAATCCACCCCGGCCAGGTCCATCAGCTGTTCGAAGCGCAGCTCCGGATCGTCGCGCAACCGGCGGCAGGCCTGCGGCAGATCTCTCGGGGCCAGCTGGATCGTGAGCTCCCCCCGGTCCGGGGTGAGCGCCATGATCCGGCCGCCGAGCCGGTCGCGCAGCGCGGCCTCCAGACGTCGCAGGCGTTCGGGGGTCTGGGCCATGGTTTCAGCGGGCGATGGTGCTGGTGTTGCGGATCTTGTTCTGCAGTTGCAGGATCCCGTAGAGGAGCGCCTCCGCAGTGGGCGGGCAGCCGGGCACGTAGATGTCCACCGGCACGATGCGGTCGCAGCCGCGCACCACCGAATAGGAATAGTGATAGTAACCGCCGCCGTTGGCACAGGAGCCCATGGAGATCACCCAGCGCGGCTCGGCCATCTGATCGTAGACCTTGCGCAGGGCCGGGGCCATCTTGTTACACAAGGTGCCCGCCACGATCATCACGTCGGACTGGCGTGGGCTCGGGCGGAACAGGATGCCGAAGCGGTCCAGATCGTAGCGCGATGCACCGGCGTGCATCATCTCCACCGCGCAGCAAGCCAGTCCGAAGGTCATGGGCCACAGGGAACCGGTACGCGCCCAATTGATGAGCTGGTCGGCGGTGGTGGTGACGAAGCCCTTCTCGAGGATGCCTTCTATTCCCATTCCAGCGCCCCCTTCTTCCACTCGTAGACGAAACCCACCACGAGCACGGCGAGAAACAGGGCCATGGCCAGCAGCCCAACCGCACCGATGGCGTCCAGGGTGACCGCCCAGGGAAAGAGAAACGCGATCTCAAGGTCGAAGATGATGAACAGGATGGCCACGAGGTAATAGCGCACGTCGAACTTCATGCGCGCATCTTCGAAGGCCTCGAACCCGCATTCGTAGGGAGAGTCCTTGGCGGGGTCCGGCCGCCGGGGGCCCATGAGGGCGCCCATGCCCAGCGCGATGGCTCCGATGGCGACGCCGATACCGAGGAAGATCAGGATTGGCAGGTAGTTTTCGAGCATCCGTCCTCTCGCTGCGTGCGCCGCTCCTGGCCGGAGATGCGACACCTCGATGCCCGATCGGGATGCCGCCTGTGATTCCTTACGAGTGGTGCCGATGGCCGGATTCGAACCGGCACGGCTTTCGCCACTGCCCCCTCAAGACAGCGTGTCTACCAATTCCACCACATCGGCATGAGCAGAAGCTAATGATTCCTCGTTATCCTACCATCAAGCCCTCTAATTGTCTTTGTTTTCTGGGACTTGGGGGGCTTCCGGCACGGTCGGCAGATCCGCCTCCCCGCCTTCCGGCGCTGCGTCGACGGGCGGCAGATCGGCGGGGGCTCCGGCCGGCGCGGGCGTCGCTTTCTCCGCGGGCGCGGTGAGTGGCTGTGTCTTCGGGGCCGGGGGGGCCGGCGCCTCCGCCTGCAACTTGTCGATCACGCTCTCGGTCTTGGGACGATGGGCGGCCATGTACGCCAGCGCCAGGCTGTTGGCAAAGAACGCCGCAGCCAGCCAAGCCGTCATTTTGGTCAGGAACGACGCCGAGCCCTGTGCCCCGAACACCGTGGCCGAGGCGCCGCTGCCGAAGGCGGCACCCGCATCGGCCCCCTTGCCGTGCTGCAACAGGACCAGGCCGATCAGCGCCACGGCCAACAGCACGTCGATTCCCGTCAGGATGGCATACAGGGTGCTCAAGACCCGCCCCTCAGCCGGCGGCCCGGCAAATCGTCAGGAACTCGTCGGCCTGGAGCGAGGCGCCTCCGATGAGCCCCCCGTCGATGTTGGGCTGTGCGAACAGCTCGGCGGCGTTGCCGCCCTTGACGCTGCCCCCGTAGAGGATCCGCAGCCCATCGGCCACGCCCGGGTCGAGGGCCCGCAGGCGCTCGCGGATGAAGACATGCACCGCCTCGGCCTGATCCGGGGTGGCGGTCCTGCCCGTGCCGATGGCCCAGACCGGCTCGTAGGCCACCACCGCGCGGGCGAACGCCGCGGCGCCCACCCGCTCCAGCACCGCGTCGAGCTGCCGCCCGACCACCTGCTCGGTGATGCCCTGCTCGCGTTCCTCCAGGAGCTCGCCCACGCAGAGGATCGGTACCAGCCCCCCGCGCTGGGCCGCCTCGAACTTGCGGGCCACCAGCTCGTCGGTGTCGCCGTAGAGGCTGCGCCGTTCCGAGTGGCCCACGATCACATAATGGCAGCCCACCTCCTCGAGCATGGGCGCCGAGACCTCGCCGGTGAAGGCGCCGGAGTCGTGGTCGCAGACGTCCTGGGCGCCGAGCCGGATCGCCGACCCTTCCAGGAGGCCCTGCGCCAGCGGCAGATAGACGTAGGGAGGGCATACGGCCACCTCGGCGGCGCCGACCTCGCCCATTCCGGCGCGAATCCCGCCGATCAGCTCGCGCGTCATGGCCAGGGAGCCGTTCAGCTTCCAGTTTCCGGCGACCAGTTTCTGCCGCATCGCATCCCGCTCCAGGTAAAAAATCGGCGCGCAAGCTTACCGCCGGGGCGCATGGAAATCAATTTCGGCGAGCCGGCATCGACTCCCGCAAGCGCGCCGCGTGCAGGCGGTTGTGCAGCACCACCAGCGCCGTGAACAGAATCAGCGCACCGGCCTGGTGGGTCGAAGCCAGGGGTACCGGGACCACCAGGAGCAGGGTGGCGATGCCGAGGCCCACCTGAGCCACGCCGACCACCGCCAGCAGGTTCAACACCCGGCGCGCAGGCCCCTCCAACCGCCGACGCGCCAGCCACAGGGCCAGCAGCGCCGCCAGCGTGAGCAGCCCCAGCACCCGATGCTGGAACTGCACCGTCATGGGATTCTCGAAAAAGTTCCGCCAGGCGGGCTCCAGCGCCAGCAGGCCCTCGGGCACCAGCCTGTCTTCCATCAGGGGAAAGGTGTTCCAAGCGTGTCCCGCTTTGAGTCCGGCCACGAAGGCGCCGGCCGTCATGGTCAACAAGACCAGCGCCAGCGCGCCCGCCGCCCCGAGACGAACGCCCCTGGGCCCACCACGCACCGGACGCCCCGGCCACAGGCCCAGCGCCACCCACAGGATGTAGCCGTACAACAAAACGGCGAACATGAAATGGGCGGCCAGCCGGTATTGGCTGACGCGTGGATCGTCCACCAGCCCGCTCTGGACCATGTACCAGCCGAGCAGCCCCTGCAGACCGCCCAGGACGAACACGGTGATCAGCTTGGGGGTGAATCCCTCCGGCAGCCGCCGCCTCCACCAGAACCAGAGGAACGGAATCAGGAAGACCAGCCCGATGGTCCGCCCCAGGACCCGGTGTGCGTACTCCACGAGAAAGATGCGCTTGAAGCCGGCCAGGTCCATGCCGACGTTCACCTTCCGGTATTCGGGCGAGGCCTTGTATTTGTCGAAGACCTCCCGCCAGTCGGCCTCGGAGCGCGGCGGCACGATCCCGAAGATCGGATCCCACTCGACCATGGACAGCCCGGACCCCGTCAGGCGCGTGATCCCGCCCAGGACCACCATGGAAAAGATCAACGCACAAACGACGTACAGCCACAGGGCCACGGCGCGCGGGGCCGCGCGCCGCCCTTCGTCCTGTCCGTCCGCCCGAACAGCCGACTCCATCGGCGCCCTCCATGCCGGTAGGGTGGAAAGGGCGCAAAGTATAACGGACCGCCGGGGCGAAAGGTCGCGGAGGGCGGTCGCCCGGATCGGCCGGCGAGCGGGATCAGCTGGGGGCGCGGGCCGCGCTGCGGGTCATGTCGGCCTCGTTGGGGCAGCCATCGAACTCGGCGAAACGCGCCTCGGCCAGGGCACGGTCGCATTCCCGGCCCTGCTCGCAATCCTCGCAGCGCCGCAGCTGGGCCTCGAGATCCAGCACCGACTCCTCGTGCACGTGGCGGCGCGGATCGATGCCCCGCTGACGCAGCGCGCGCGCCATGCGCAGCGACTCCATGCGCGCGAGCAATGCCTCGCGCCAGCGTTCGCCCTGCCGGATGTTGTGTAGGATCGCGATCATCAGCGCAGCGATCACCCCCACCACGGCCGCCACCATCAGCACTCCGGTCAATGAACTCAGCATCCTTCCCGCCTCCGACGAATCCACCCGTCCGTATTGCCCGCAAACCGCTATCATGGATGCAGATTCCCGGATGCGGCTTGACACACATCAAGCGGCCCACGGGCCCTTGATGCGCGTCATCGTCCTCGGGCACCGCATCCGTTACAGTGGCCGGCATCGCCGAGGAGGGCTCCCCATGGCCATGCAGCAAGGCATCGAATTCGATCCGGATCTGATCCGGCGCTACGACAAGGCCGGCCCGCGTTATACGTCTTACCCCACCGCCGTCCAGTTCCACGAGCAGTTCGCAGAGACCGACTATCGGGCCGCGGCCAGCGCCTCCAATCAGGCCGATCCCGCCCGCCCCCTCTCACTCTATTTCCATATCCCCTTCTGCGCACGGGTGTGCTTCTATTGCGCTTGTAACAAGGTGGTGACCAAGGACCGCTCGCGCGCCGCGCCGTATCTCGAGGACCTCTACCGGGAGATGGCCCTGCAAAGCGCCCTGTTCGACCGGCGGCGGGTGGTGGATCAGCTCCACTGGGGCGGGGGCACGCCGACCTTCCTCAGCCGCAGCGAGATGAGCCGGCTCATGGAGGAAACGGCGCGGCGTTTCCGGCTGCGCGACGACGACGGCGGCGAGTACGCCATCGAGGTGGACCCCCGCGAGGCCGATCCCGACACCATCGCCCATCTGCGGGGGCTGGGATTCAATCGCCTGAGCCTCGGCGTGCAGGATTTCGATCCCCGTGTGCAGCGGGCGGTCAACCGCATCCAGAGCGAGCGCGAGACCCGCGCCATCCTGGACGCCGCCCGCGCCCAGGGCTTCAAATCCATCAACGTGGACCTGATCTACGGCCTGCCGTTCCAGACCGAGGCGTCCTTCGCGCGCACCGTGGAACGGATCGTCGAGGCGGCCCCGGACCGGCTCTCGGTGTTCAACTATGCGCACCTACCCGAGCGCTTCAAACCCCAGCGGCGGATCCGGGCCGAGGATCTCCCCTCACCGTCCACCAAGCTGGCCATCCTGCGCCGGACCATCGAGCAGCTCACCGAAGCCGGCTACGTCTACATCGGCATGGACCATTTCGCCCGACCCGAGGACGAGCTCGCCCAAGCCCAGCGCGAGGGCAAACTGCACCGCAACTTTCAGGGATACTCCACGCGCGCCGGCGCCGATCTGGTGGCCATGGGGATCACCGCCATCGGTCAAGTGGGAGATACCTACGGGCAGAACGTGCGCACGCTGGAGGCCTACCACCAACGCCTGGCGGAAGGGCGCCTGCCCATCTGGCGGGGGGTGACCCTGACCCCGGACGATCGGCTGCGCAGGCACGTGATCTCGCAGCTCATCTGCCACTTCGAACTGGACACCCGAGCAGTGGAACGGCGCTTCGGGGTGGACTTCGACGACTACTTCGCCACCGAGCTGGCCGACCTGCGGAACATGGAGCGCGACGGACTCGTGCGGTGGGACGGGACCCGTATCACCGTTGCGCTGAAGGGACGGTTGCTGATCCGCAACGTGTGCATGGTGTTCGACCGCTATCTGCGCGAGGCGGCCGCCCAGGCCCGGTTCTCCAAGGTGATCTGACAGACCACGCGGTCGGCGCGGCCCCAACGTGAAAACGGCGCCCGAAGGCGCCGTTTTCACGAGCAGCGAATTCCCGTGCAGGGATTACTTGCCGCCCTGGTTCTGGGCGGGTGCCGCAGGAGCCGCCGGGGCGGCGTAGGGTGCGCCCCAGGGACCCGGTGCGTAGCCCGGATAGCCATAGGGGCCATAGGCATACGGAGGCGGATAGGCCCACCACGGACCATAGTAGTCGTAGTAGTCGCCCCAGCCACGAGCACTGCCCCGAGCGCTGAAGTCGAAATCGCCGAAGCCGTCGCCCCAGCCACGGCTCCAGCCGGGACCATCGCCCCACCAGGCGCTGGCGGGCTGCATGGCCAGGGCCGCCGCGGCAGCCAGGACCGCTGCAGAGGAAAAGGTCGCAACCTTCTTCATATCGTACCTCCCAAAAGGATCAGGAAAACGTGTCGAGGACACGGGCGAAACACCTGAGGCGCTGCCGGCCGGGCGGAACTGCCATTCCCTGAGCTCACAACGCCCGGGTGTTCCACAGAAGCCCCTTCCAGACCGCGAAGGAACCAGGCTCCGATTATGCGTCGGGCCGAAAGCGAAGTAAACTCCGCTCCCTGTCCCAGATCAGCCGCCACCCGGCCCGGCCGACACTCACGGATACAGCAGCACCTTTCGCCACTCACCCGAGGCCTCGCGCAGGTAGCAGAGGCGCTCGTGCAGGCGATGCCACCCGGCCGTCCAGAACTCGATCCGTTCCGGCACGACTCGGTAGCCGCCCCACCGGGGTGGACGAGGCACGACCCGGTCCCGGAACCGCTGCCGCATCTCTTCCACCCGTCGCTCCAGGACCGCACGGCTTTCGAGCGGCTCGGACTGCAGCGAGGCCCAGGCGCCGATCTGGCTGTCGCGCGGCCGGCTCGCCCAATACCGGTCCGCCTCCTCGGCATCCACCTGCTCCGCCACCCCTTCGATGAGCACCTGGCGGGCCAGGGGCTGCCAATAGAAACACAGCGCCACGCTCGGATTCTCGCGCAGCTGCCGCGCCTTGCGGCTCTGGAGATTGGTGTAGAAGACGAACCCGCGCCGATCGTGATGCTTGAGCAGCACGGTACGCGCCGACGGCCGGCCGTCGGCGGCCGCCGTGGCCAGCGTCATGGCCGTGGGCTCGGGCAGCTCCGTCTTCATCGCCTCCTCCAGCAGTTCACCGAACCGCCGTATGGCCTCCTCGTACAGATCCGTCATGCGCACTCCCCATCTCGTGAACATGGCCTCTCGGGCTCATGGTAGCAGCGCGCGCAAACCGCAAACCCGACCCAGGTCAGGCGAGGGCGCGGTCCCAGGCCGGACGCGGCGGAGCGCTGCGGGCTGAAATTCCTTGGAGCTGCCGGTATACAATGGCGTGAAAACTGGTCGGTTTGCCCCGGCTGGCGATGAGAAGGGGGCGGCGAGCCGGCGTTTCGACACGAAAACTCCTGCAGACTCGGAGGCAACGTGGCGCACCTGCGGATCAGACGTGACTGCTCACAGTGCTCGCGCGGCGGCGAATGCCCCATGGCCCTGCTGGCCCAAACCTCCGCGCCCCGCCCGCCGGCCCAGCTCAACGTGTGGCATCAGGTCTACAAGCGCGGTGAGGCGTTGTTTCGGGTGGGAGAACCCTTCCGCTCCATCGGGATCCTGCGCTCCGGAGCCGTGAAGACCTACCTGCAGCGCGACGACGGTTCCGAACAGGTGCTCGCCTTCCTACTCCCCGGCGACATCCTGGGCCTGGACGCCATCGCCGCCGGCCAGCACATGCGCAATGCCGTGGCCCTGGACACCACCAGCGCCTGCCTGGTCCCGTACGACGGCGTGGACGAGATCTCCAACCGCTTTCCCGCGTTGCGCCGGGAGATGATGCGCCAAATGAGCCTGGGCCTAGTGCGTGACGCTCAAGTGCACATGTTGCTGACGATGCGCACCGCCGATCAGCGTCTGGCGGCCTTCCTATTGGACCTGTCCAACTGGTACCGCAACCACGGGTTCTCGGCCCGGGAGTTCCAGCTCCCCATGCCCCGGGCGGACATCGCCAACTATCTGAACATCAAGCCCGAAACGCTCAGCCGCGCGCTCACGCGCATGCAGAACGACGGACTGATCCGCGCCGAGCGGCGCCGCCTCCTCATACTGGATCCCGATGCGCTGCGCACCATGGCCGGTGAATCCCTGCCACCGGAGGCGTGGCGCGCGGTGCGCAAGCAGGTGCAGTGATCCCGTGGCCTGCGCGGGTCATCCCCGGTGGCAGGTGCTGCTCCCTCGGTTCCGCGGCGCATGGAAACACCGCTCGGCATGCACCAAGCGCGATATAGGAGGCCCTTCGGGCGGAAAAACCGAATATCCGAGTACCAGGCCACGCGGCTTCGCGGTCGTGCGGCAGGTCGATCTTTTCTCGATACTCAAACTCACACTCAAGAGGTAGCCCGACCATGAAAAGTACCTGGGTAGTCGTCACCGACAGCACCCGCGCACGCATCCTCAAGGCGGACAACGCCGTCAGCCCCCTGAGCGAGGTCGAGACGCTGGTCCATCCGGAAAGCCGACTGCACGAGCGTGATCTGATCAGCGATGCGCCGGGACGCGCGTTCGACCGGGCCGGGCAGGGCCGCCATGCCATGGGTCAGCAGGTCAGCCCCAAGGAGCACGAAGTAGAGGCGTTCGTCCGCCAGGTCGCTGAACGCCTGGAACAGGCCCGGGAACACGGCGAGCTGGAGCAGCTCATCATCGTGGCACCACCCAACGTTCTGGGCAAACTACGCAAGGCACTCCCCCCCGAGGTAGCGCGCCTGGTCACGATGGAAATGGGCAAGAACCTGAGCAAGCTCAGCCCCCAGGAGATCCGCGACCATCTCCCGGAACGGCTGCCTCCCCTGCCGGCGTGAACCGGTCTTCTCGACCGATCCCGCCCACCAGCTCCTTCAAGGCCAGCGCGTCGCGCACGGCCCGGCCTTCGGCGTCGTTGTTGAAGAACACCCAGGCGCCCTTTCCGGCCCGGCGCAGTTCCGTGAGCCACTCGGCCAGCCAGCCCAGCCCGGCGCGCCTGTACTCGCCTGCATACCAGCGCAGGGGGCCATGCATGCGCACGTAGGCGAAGGGAGCGGTGAGCCACAGCGGGCTGCGCTCCCCGTCCGCATCGTAGACGCAGAAGGCGACCCCGTGCGCCGCGAGCAGATCGGCCACGTCGCGGGTGTGCCAGCGGAGATCCCGAAACTCGAAGGCAGCGTCGAGAGCCGGTGGAAGCCCATCCAGGAAGGACTGGAGGCGCGAGAGATCGGGACGCCACCGGCCGGGCAGCTGGAAGAGCACGGGGCCTTGGTGCGGACCGAGACCGTGCATGCGATCCAGGAAGCGCTGCACGGCCTGCGCGCAGTCATTCAGGCGCCGAACATGGGTGATGTACCGGCTCGCCTTGACTGCGAACGAGAAGCCTTCCGGCACCGACTCGGCCCACTGGCGCACCGTGCCCTGCGAGGGGAGGCGGTAGAAGGCGTTGTTGACCTCCACGCAGTCGAAATGCCGCGCATACCAGCCTAGCCACCCGCTGGGAGCGAGCTCACGCGGGTAGAACACCTCGCGCCAATGGGCATAGTGCCATCCGGAGGTTCCGATCCGCAGCATCGCCGTCCACGCCGGCCGAGGCCCAGCTATTCGCGCGCCAACCCCGGCCCGCCGCGCACGACTCCCACCACGCCCGACAGAGCTGGAAGCGACGAATCCTCGGACGTAGGCCCGGCGTCGCCCGCCGGCCTCAATGCGGGCCGGAGCCGCCGCCCCCCGTGGAGCACTGGGCCAGGGCGTTGAGGCGGCCGCGATCGTGCAACACGATGTGACGGCCCTCGACCTCGATCATGCCCTGGTGTCCAAACTGGGTGAGCGTCCGGCACACCGTCTCCAGGGCCAGCCCGAGAAACTCGGCGATCTCCCTGCGCCCCATGGCCAGATTGAACTCCTGCGAGGAAAACCCCCGCTGGTCGAACCCATCGGCCAGATGGCAGAGAAATCCCGCGATGCGGGCCGAAGCGCTCTTGTTGCCCTTGAGCAGACCGAGCCGTTCTTCCTGCAGGATCTCCCGGCTCATCAGGCGGAGCAACACGTGGTTCAGCGCCGGGCGCTCCTCGGCGGCCCGCTGGAAGTCCCGGAAAGGCAGCTCGCACATGCTCGAGGTGTCGAGCGCCGTGGCGTTGCAATCGTAACGACCCTCGGCGATGGCGCCAAGCCCCACGACCTCCCCCGTCATATAGAACCGCAGCACGTATTCCTCGCCCGTCTCGGTGACGTTCCACGCCTTCACGCAACCCGAACGAACGATGTACAACCCGCGCAGGGACTGGCCGGCCCGGAACAATTCCTTACCCTTGCGCAGCACGGTGGGCCGGCGCATGATGCGCTCCAGCGCGCGGCGGTCGGCGGGCTCCAGCGGAACCCACGGACACACGCGCGCAGACGGACAGGTCTGGCAGTTGTTGTCGCGTTGCATTCGATCCACCTCCGCAACTGCTGATCCGCTCATCGTCCCGCTACGCCACGTTCACACCGTCTCGACCCGAGCGGGCGAGGCAGCCCGCCTTCCCGCGGCGGCTCAACGGCCGGCGAGCGCACCTGGCGCCGAGACGCCATACTTACGGGTTGGGGTCTGTGGAGCGTCGCGCACATCGCTCAGAAAGCGCACGTCACGATCGGTCAGGACGCCGAGCCGCCCGGCACCGCTGTGGACCACGATGCCCCGCAGCCGAACCCAACGCCCCTGCCAGGACAGTCGCACGGTGAGCGCTTCGGCGGGGCGGAACCGCAGCGCGCTGCCCAGCTCCAGGCCCAGGCCCGAATCCCCGACGTCGCGCAGCACCGCCCAACCCACCAACCGGCCGCGACGTTCGAGCGCCACGGGAATCCGCACTTCCACCCGCCGGAAGCAGCGGTGCTCCACGGGTTCACGCCCCCAGCAGCCGGGCGTCGATCTCCTTTTCGGCCGCGAGCCAGTCGTGCAGCTCGCCACCCGGCGCGAAGCCCCTAGCCTGGGCACGGTAATAGGCCGCCTCGGCGATCATCGCCAGGCGTACCTCCGGTGCGACCGCGGCCCCCTGCTGCTCGGCGGCACGGGTGCGCCCCTTGCGCTGCCGTGCAATGGTCCGTTTTTTCGTTGCCGCTCGTACGCTGCGCGCCTTACCTGCGGCGCGCGTGGTCGTGGTAGCCATCGACGCTCTCCTTGGGGTATGACGGGCCTTCGGAAAACCAGCGTGTTCGGCGTGGCGTTCTCCGGCACCTCTGCATGGAATCGTTGTCGTTCGAGTCACGTCATGGGTCCGGACTGCGGCCCATAAACCTATGGTCTCGTATGCGGCGAGGCCGGCAAATTGGCGCGATTGCCTACGTAACCTCACGTATGGAACAGCGGGCGCCGGTTCCCGGTTCAGGAAGGGTCGTGCAGGCCGCAGAGGACCGCCTTGTCCACGAGCTGTGGCAGCGTGCGCACACGCATCTTTTCCATGACCCGGGCGCGGTGCACGTCGATGGTCCGATGGCTGACCTCCAGCCGCCGCGCGATTTCCTTGTTGGAAAGGCCCTCCACCACCAAGGCCATGACCTGGCGCTCACGCGGCGTCAGCCGCTCGTAACAGGCGCGCGCCTGACGTTCCTGCCGGGCCTTTTCACGCAGCCTGCGGTCCCACTCCAGCGCATCGGGGATCCGGGCCAAGAGCTCGTCGGTCTGGAACGGCTTTTCCAGAAAGTCCACCGCCCCGCCGCGCAGCGCCCGCACCGCCATGGGGACGTCCCCGTGACCGGTCAGGAAGATGATGGGAATCCGGATCCCGCGCCGGCTGAGCTCGTGCTGGAGTTCCAGCCCGCTCATGGCCGGCATGCGCACGTCCAGAATCAGGCAGCCCGGTTGCCCGGGATCGTAGGCTTCCAGAAACGCCTCGGCCGAGGGATGGCAGCGCACCTGCAGTCCGTTCGATTCCAACAGCAATGCCAGCGCGCCGCGCACCGCGTCGTCGTCGTCCACCACGTGGACGACGGCTTCATGCCGCGCCTCACCCATTGCGGGCCTCCGTGACCGGTGCCCCTTCGGCCGGGGCCTCGACCAGGGGCACGGTGAACCGGAACACGCCCCCTCGGGGATCCGCCTCGGCCCACAGCCTCCCACCGTGACTCTCGATGATCGAGCGGCTGATCGCCAGCCCCATGCCCAGCCCGTCGGCCTTGTCGGTGTAGAACGGGGCGAGGACCTGGTCCACCTCGTCGGGCTTCAACCCCGGCCCCGTATCGCGCACCGTCACCATGACCTCACGGCGTTGCGCGTCTTCGGCCACCGTCACGCTCAGAACGCGGTCGCCCGCCACGTCCATCATCGCCTCCACGGCATTACGCATGAGATTGATGAGCACCTGCTGGAGCTGCACCCCATCGGCCCACACCCGAGGGGACTGGCCCGGCACTGCCACCTCGATGGTGACGCCGGCCTGCCGGGCCAGGGGCCGCACGATTTCGAGAGATTGCTCGATGACCTCCTCCAGCGAGACCTCCCCTCGTCGGGGTTCCCTGCGGCGCAGGAAGCCGCGGATGTGCCGGATGATGTCGCCCGCCTGCTGAGCCAGGCGGGCGGTGTCCTCCAGCGCCTCGCGCACCTTCGGGTCCTGCACACGCCCCTCGTCGATCATGCGCAAACAGGCGGTGGCATAGGCGTAGATGGCCGTCAGCGGTTGGTTGAGCTCGTGGGCCAGGGTCGCGGCCATCTCGCCCATCAGACTCAGCCGGTCCATGTGGCTCACCAGGGCGGCCTGCCTGCGGGCCTGCTCCTCGGCGCGCCGCTTGTCGGTCACGTCCGTTCCCGTCAGCACCACGTAGTCCACGCGGCCCCGGCCGTCGGCCATGGCGGTGCCGTGCCAGGCGACCAGCCGCTTCCCGCCCTCTCGGGTCCGGCACCAGGTCTCGAACTCGCTGGGAAAGTTGCGGGTGGTGGCCTCGGTGACGGCCGCGCGCACCACCTCGCGCTCGTGCGCGTCGAGGAACAGATCCCAGAACACCCGACCCTCCACCTCCCCCGCCGGGAAACCGGTCGCCTGCTCGCAGGCCCGGTTGAAACGCCGGATCCGCCCCTCGCGGTCGAGCACCACGATGAGCGCGCCCGAGGTCATGAGCACGGCCGAGACGAAATTGCGCTCCTCGCGCAGCTCGGCCTCCATGCGCCGGCGCTCGGCCACGTCCCGCACCACCGCCACGAAGGCGTCCTTCCCGTTCATGTGGAACCGGCTCAGCGTGACCTCGGCCGGAAACCGCGACCCGTCGCTGCGCAGGGCCTCGACCTCGGTGCCCAGCACCGCCGGCTCCCCTCCTCGCAGCCAAGCCTCCCAGTGGGTCGCGCGCAGGGAATCAGCCTCGAAGAGGTCCTCCACACGCAGATCCGGGACTTCGCGCTCGTGGCGTCCGAACATCCGCAGGGCCGCGGGATTCATGCTGGAGAGCCGGTGTGCCGCGTCGAAGGTCACGATCCCTTCCGCAACGGCATCCAACACGGCCTGGTGCAGACGACGCGCCTCGCTGAGCTGGGCCTCGGTCTCGATCTGCGCCGTGATATTCGTCTGCACGCCGACGAAATGCTCCACGCGCCCGCCCGGATCGCGCAGCGGCGCGATGGACAGCGCGTCCCAATACCGCAGGCCGTCCTTGCGCCGGTTCTGCAACACCCCACGCCAGACCCGGCCGGCGCGGATGGTCTGCCACATCTGGCGGTAGACCTCGGCCGGCGTGCCCTCGGAACGGAGAATGGCCGGTGTGCGCCCCACGGCCTCGTCGGCGGTATAGCCGGTGTTTTCGGTGAACGCCGGGTTCACGTATTCGATCACCCCGTTGCGATCGGTCACGATCACGGCGCTCGGGCTCTGTTCGACCACCGCCTCCATGGTTCGCAACCGCCCGGCCGCGCGCTGGCAGGCCCGCTCGGCGCGCAGGCTCGCCGTGAGCAGCAGACACAGCGCGGCCAACGGCACTGCCAGCGCCGCGGCGTACACCGCCGCCCAGGGCCAACCGGAGGCACGCGCCCATTCCCCCAACGCCAAGCCCACGGCCACCGCCGCGGCCGCCGCACACACCATCAGGATCCAGCGATGCAGGGGGCGCTCCAGCCCCCCTCCACGCCTTTTGTCCGACGCCCGGGTGCTCATTTCGGTTAGGCTAGCAAACCGGCGCGCTTTTCACAGGCGGCATCGGCGCGCACCCGGCCCATCACCGCCACAATGGGAGACGAAACGGGCGATGACCGGCTCCAGATCGCATTCGCGCCGCGCGACGGGTGCGGCTCGAACCCGGACCTTCTGGCCATGAGCGGGCACGTCCCCCTGTTCCGGGGCGACATCCTCACCCTGGTGGAGGAAGAAGTGTGTCTGCCCGACGGGCGCCGCTTCCGCATGCAGATCGCCCGCCATCCCGGCGGCGCGGCGGTCGCCGCCGTGGACGAGGGGCTCCGGGTGTGCCTGCTGCGCCAGTACCGTCATGTGGCGGGTGGACGGCTTTGGGAGCTGCCGGCGGGCAAGCTCGACCCCAACGAACGTCCCCGGGCCACCGCCCGGCGCGAGCTCCAGGAGGAGACCGGGCTGCGGGCCGCGCGGTGGCGCCCCCTCGGGATCGTGCACAGCTCTCCGGGCGTGTTCTCCGAAGTGATCCACCTGTTCCTGGCCACGGAACTGTCCGCAGGGCCGAGTGCCCGCCAGGCCGACGAGGACATCGAGGTGCACTGGGTGGAGTTGGGCCGCGCCCTGGACTGGGCGGCCGACGGCACGATCACCGACGCCAAGACCATCGCCGGGCTGCTGCGCGCCCATGCCGCCCTGCAAGCCGGCGGCCCGCACCGGCGGTAGTGCTCGCCGACTCACGCCGGCCCGTGCAGGCACACGGGAACGGGGCGCACCAGCCGCACTTCCCGGACATCCACCCGGGCCGCACAGGCCCACACCTCCAGGCCCTGTGCCACGCCCTCCTCCAGGGCCGCGCCCCAGGCCGGATCCACCGCATGGGCAGGGCCCACCACCCGGGCATCGTCACGCTGCACGCAGAAGAACACCCCGGCGCGGAACCCGGCCCGCACCATGCGCACGAGTTCGTGCAGGTGCCGCAGCCCGCGCGCCGTAGGGGCGTCGGGGAATCGCGCGCTGCCCCCGGCATCCACCCAGGTGACGTTCTTGACCTCCACGTAGCAGTCCGGCGCGGGACCGGCCTCCAGCAGCAGATCGACGCGGCTGCGCCCGCCTCCGTAGCGTACCTCGCGACGCACCCGTCGATAGCCCCCGAGCGACGCGACGCAGCCCTCGCGCACGGCCTCCTCCACCAGGGCGTTGGCCCGCAGGGTGTTCACCCCCACGCAGACCCCGCTTCGGGTCTCCACCAGTTCCAGGGTCAGGGGATACTTGCGGCGCGGGTTCTCGGAGCGGCTCAGCCAGACCCGCAGCCCCGGATCGGAACAGTCGCGCATGGCCCCCGTGTTGGCGGTGTGCGCGGTGACCCGGGTGCCGTCCTCCAGCTCGACATCCACCAGAAAACGTTGATAACGTCGCAGCAGACGAGCCGGAATCAACGGTGTCCTGAATCGCATCGCGAGGAGACAGCGCACATGGAGATCGGGGTACCCCGTGAGATCAAGGATCGCGAGAACCGCACGGCGCTCACCCCGCCGGCCGTAGCGCAACTGCGTGCCGAAGGCCATCGCGTGTACGTGGAGCGCGGCGCCGGAGCCGGTTCGGGATTCGACGACGCCGAATATACACAAGCCGGGGCCGAACTGGTGGATGCGGCGGGCGCCTGGCGCCGTGAACTGGTGGTGAAGGTCAAGGAGCCATTGCCCCCGGAGTACGGATTTCTGGACGGGCAGATCCTGTTCACCTTCCTCCATCTGGCCGGCGTCGACCCCGCGCTCACCCGGCGCCTGCTCGAGGCGGGAACCACGGCCATCGGCTACGAGACCGTCGAGGACCGCTGCGGACGGCTGCCCCTGCTTGCCCCCATGAGCGCCATCGCGGGCAACATGGCCACCCTCATGGGCGCCTGCTATCTCGCCGCTCCCCAGGGCGGACGCGGCGTGCAGCCCGGCAAGGTACTCGGCACCCCCCACGGACGGATCCTCGTCATCGGCGACGGCACCGTCGGACAGCATGCCGCGCGCGTGGGGATCGCCCTGGGAGCGCGGGTGTCCATGGCCGGCCGTCGGCCGGAGCGGGCCGAGGCCCTGCGACGCAAGATGCCGGGCGAACTCCACTGGTTCTGCTCCACGCCCGACAGCGTGGCGCGTCACGTGCGGGAGGCCGATCTCGTGGTCAGCGCCGTGCTCGTGCGCGGGGCCCGCGCACCCCACGTGGTCACCGAGGAGATGGTCCGCAGCATGCCGCGCGGCGCGGTGATCGTGGACGTCAGCATCGACCAGGGGGGCAGTGTCGAGACCTCGCGCCCCACCACCCACTCGGAGCCGGTATTCGTGCGCCACGGCGTGCTGCACTACTGTGTGACCAACATGCCGGGCGCCTATCCGCGCACCGCCACCCTCGCCCTGGTTCGCGCCACCCTGCCGTATGTGAGCGCGCTGGCCCGTGACGGGCTCGACGCCCTGCGCCGCGATCCCGGCTTCGCCCGTGGCCTGCAGACCCATGGCGGCCATGTCGCCTGCGAACCGGTGGCCGAGGCCCTCGGCCTGCAGGACCGCTACCGTCGCGCCGAGGCGTTGCTCGGCATCCACTGAACGGACCGGCGCCGCATTCGCCCGGACCGCGCATTCCCGAGCCCCCGGCTCCGGCGGAGCCGGGGCGGCACACGGAATGTGCGCCGGCTCACGAAAGTTGCATCTGCGCCACGCACGGTTCCGTAAACTTGCCGCACATCCTGAAAAACCCCTCCATAAGCGCCTATTACCTATGGAGTGTCAGTCACTTTTGCGCTATCGTTGTATAGGAGCGACGAATCTTCCAGAAAGGCATTCTCTGTTGCAAATATACAACGAAGGAGATTTCCGGAAATGAACCAGCCCACCCACATGGAGACGCCTCCCGCACGCCCCGGGATGGCCCCTCGGGGATCCGTGCAGCCGCGCCCCCCGGCGGACCGCCAACTGCGCCTCGTACCTCCCTACAAAACGGGCGAAGAGGATATCGACCGCGTGGTGATGCGCTGCCGCGACTGACCAGGCGTGGGCGCCGAGGTCTCAGTCGGGGAAGTCACGCAGCCGGACGGGCAGCCGCCGCGGTCCCCAGTCTCCGGGCGGTCCCTCGAACACGCCTGCGCAGGGGGTGCCGCACTGGCGGCAGCGCCCGTCGTCGGTCAGATTCCATTCGGTGATCACATACCAGTCGCGGCCGATCACCCGGGTGCCGCAGTGGTGGCAGTACGTGCTCTGCCCTTCCTCGTCGTGGACGTTGCCGGTGTAGGCGTAGCGCACGCCGTTTTTCATGGCGATGCGGCGGGCCCGACGCAGCGTCTCCGGGGGGGTCGGCGGGTGGTCCAGCATCTTGTAGTCGGGATGAAAGGCCGTGAAGTGCATGGGCACGTCGGGGCCCAGCTCCTCCACCACCCACTGGGTCATGGCCTCCAGTTCCTCGTCCGAGTCGTTCTCCCCCGGAATCAGGAGGGTGGTGATCTCGAACCACACGTCGGTTTCGTGCTTGAGGTATTTCAGCGTCTCCAGCACCGGCTCGAGATGCCCGCCGGTGATCTTCCAGTAGAACCGTTCGGTGAAGGCCTTCAGATCCACGTTGGCCGCGTCCATGTATGAGAAGAATTCCCGACGCGGCTCCTCGGTGATGTAACCCGCCGTCACGGCCACGGAGCGCACACCCAACTCGTGGCAGGCCTTGGCCACGTCGATGGCGTACTCCATGAAGATCACCGGGTCGTTGTAGGTGTAGGCCACGCTCCGGCAGCCCAGTTTCTTCGCCACCCGAGCGATCTTTTCCGGAGGGGCCTCATCGGCCAGCGTATCGGTCTCGCGTGATTTGCTGATGTCCCAGTTCTGGCAGAACTTGCAGGCCAGGTTGCATCCGGCCGTGCCGAACGACAAGACCGGCGTGCCGGGCAGAAAGTGGTTGAGCGGCTTCTTCTCGATGGGATCCACCACGTAGCCGCTGGAACGTCCATAGGTGGTGAGCACGATGCGCCCGCCCAGATTGGCCCGCACGAAGCACAGACCCCGCTGGCCCTCGTGGAGCTTGCAGAAGCGGGGACAGAGGTCGCACTGCACCCTTCCGTCTTCGAGACGGTGCCAGTATTTCGTCTCCCGGATGGCGTCGAGCGGCCCGAAGTCTTCTTTGCGTTCAGGCTCCGCATTCATGTCGTACCTCCCATTCTTCAGGCATCCATCGAAGCTCAACGACCCCATCGCGAAGCACGAGCAGTTCCCCGGCCTCCAAGGGCACCCACGGTTCGTCGCTCAGCGGCACGCTGGCCACGAGCGCCACGCGCTGGTTCGCTTCCCGGCTGGAGAGCGACAGCGCGGCCATTTCCAGTCGGCCTCGTCCCGAGCGGCAGCGTCGTTCGAGCAGATGCAGGCCGGGCGCGCGGAACACCGTCTCGCCTGGGTGCTGCCTACGGTCACCGTGACAGAAGAGCACATCGCCGTCGCTGTAGAGGAAGTTGGCCGGCCCAAGGGCGCGCAATGCCCGGGCCAGTTCCGCCACCACCGCCAGTCGCTCCGTCAAGGGGGGCGTGTCCGCCGCGCAACCGGCCCACAGTTCCCGCATCCGGTCCATGAGCACACAAAAGGCATATTCCGAGTCCGTCTCCCCCACGGGACAGTACGGTCCCGTGGCGGGGAACGCCTCCCGGATCCCCGGCAAGTCCCCGTTGTGCGCGAACACGTGCATCCGGCCACCCAGCTCGCGCAGGAAGGGCTGCGTATTGCGTAACGCGCGCTCGCCCGCCGTGGCCAGACGGATGTGCGCGATCACCAGCCGGCTCCGATACGCGTGCGACATCATGAACCGCAGCGCCGGGCTCTCGGCCGCCGGGCAGGGCTCGCGCACGCAGTGCACGTCCGGCCCCGAGAAAAAGGCCACGCCCCAGCCGTCTCGGTGCCGGTCGGTCCGCCCGCCGTGACGAGCCAGTTCCTCCATGGACAAAGTGGCCGTGGCCGCAAACCGGGCCGACATCCCGAACAACTCACACATGGCGGCGTTTCATCGCCGGAAGAGCCAGATCAACAAGGTCAGCACGAGGCTGACGAGAATCATGGTGGTGATGGGGAAGTAGAATACGAAGTTGTCCCGCTCGATGAGGATGTCTCCCGGCAGCCGCCCCAGGGGCAGCCGCCGCAGCCACGGCCACGCCAGCCCCGCGACCAGCAGCACCAGTCCCGCGATCACCAGACCTTTCTGCAATCCATCCACCTCCTGGACCCCCGGCGCACGAACGCCACGCACCCGCGCTTGAAAGACCGGCTTCGAGGCTATATAGCAGAGTGCATGGGGACTTTCCCGTATCGAATCAAGTGACAGGCCTGCGGAAACCGGCAGCGATGGACCACAGCGACGAGGCACCCAGGGCGGGCGACGCCTTATTGATCGTGGACGTACAGAACGATTTCCTGCCCGGCGGGGCCTTGGCCGTGCCACGGGGCGACGAGGTGGTGCCCGTACTCAACCGTTGGATCGCCCGGTTCCGGGAGCAGGGGCTGCCGGTGATCGCGACGCGGGACTGGCACCCCTCCGGACACTGCTCGTTCCAGTCCCGCGGCGGGCCCTGGCCCGTGCATTGCGTGGCCGGCACGGCCGGCGCGGATTTCGCCCCCGGCCTGGAGCTGCCGAAAGACACCGTGGTGATCTCCAAGGCCACCGAGCCCGACCGCGAAGCCTACTCGGGTTTCCAGGGAACGGACCTGGCGCGGCGGCTGCGGACCCTGGGCGTGCGGCGCCTGTTCGTTGGTGGGCTGGCCACCGACTATTGCGTGCTGGAGACGGTGCGCGACGCCCTGCGGGAGGGTTTCGATGTGGTGTTGCTGCGCGACGCGGTACGGGCGGTGGACGCGCACCCGGGCGACGGGGATCGCGCGCTGCGCGAGATGGAGCGGCTCGGAGCCCGCCTGGGCTGAACGGCGGGGGAGCCTCGGACGACACCCCTGTCCCGCCGGCGGGACGGGCAACATAGCGCCGAAGCCGGCCGCGCGAATCGACGCTGTCTCGTGATCGTACGCTCCTTGCTCTTGGTCTCCCATGCGCTGCCTGGGGGCAGTCACCTGCGGGCCGGACCAGATCGACCATGCGCCCCGGGGCGGGAGGCGCGGGAGGCCGCCACGCAGTCGGCGGGGAAATGCGGCACCCGACCGTCTCCGGTGCCACCCGCCACCCCGCCCCCTGAGCGGTGACGCCGCGTATAATGCGCGGTTCCCGTACGATTCCGACCCCGAAGGGGGACGCTCCACCGACGAACCGACAGACCGACACAGATCCGTGCTGCTCAAGAACCAGAACCTGTTCCTCGTGGGCCCCATGGGTGCGGGCAAGAGTTCCATCGGGCGCCAGCTGGCCCGCCGGCTCGGCAGGCCGTTCCGCGACAGCGACCGTGAAATCGAGGAACGCACCGGGGTGGACATCGCCACCATCTTCGAATATGAGGGCGAGGAGGGCTTTCGCCGCCGCGAGACCAAGGTCATCGACGAACTGTCCCGCGAGCAGGGCATCGTCATGGCCACGGGGGGCGGAGCGGTGCTGCAGCCCGAGAACCGCGACCGGCTCTCGGCGCGGGGTTTCGTGGTCTACCTGCACGCCACCGTGGACACGCAGCTCGCCCGCACCGCCCGCGACAACAGCCGCCCACTGCTCCAGACCGAGGATCGGCGCGCGCGGCTCGAGGCGCTCATGGCCGAGCGCGATCCGCTCTACCGGGAGATCGCCGACCTGGTGGTGGACACCGACCAGGGCCGCGTGAACCACATCGCCGACGTCATCCTCAACCGCATCCGCGAGATCTAGCCCGCCCATGGAGACCCTCACCGTCGAGCTGGGCGCGCGCAGCTACCCCATCCACATCGGTGCGGGTCTGCTGGAGCGGGCCGATCTGCTGCGCCCCCACGTGCGGGGGGGGCAGGCCATGGTGGTCACCAACGAGACCGTGGCCCCGTTGTACCTGGAGCGACTGCTCCGCTCGCTGGAAGGGCTGCGCGTGGATCACGTGGTCCTGCCGGACGGCGAACGCTACAAGACACTCCAGGTCATGGACCGGATCTACACCGCGCTGCTCGAGCGACACCATGACCGCGGCACCACCCTGATCGCGCTGGGCGGCGGCGTGGTGGGCGACATGACCGGGTTCGCCGCGGCCACCTATCTGCGCGGGGTGGACTTCATCCAGGTGCCCACCACGCTGCTGGCTCAGGTGGATTCCTCGGTGGGAGGCAAGACCGGGGTGAACCATCCCCTGGGCAAGAACATGATCGGCGCCTTTCATCAGCCGCGCTGCGTGCTCATCGACACCGACACCTTGGACACCCTCCCCGACCGCGAGCTCAGCGCGGGACTGGCCGAGGTCGTCAAATACGGCCTCATCGACGACCCGGCGTTGTTCGCGTGGCTCGAAGACCACCTCGAGGCCCTGCTGGCACGGGATCCCGCGGCGCTGCGCCACGCCATCGCCCGCTCCTGCGCGGACAAGGCGCGCATCGTGGCCGACGATGAGACCGAGCGCAGCGGCCGGCGGGCCCTGCTCAACCTGGGTCACACCTTCGGCCACGCCATCGAGACCGGGGTCGGCTATGGAACCTGGCTGCACGGCGAGGCCGTGGGCTGCGGGATGGTCATGGCCGCCGACCTCTCCCGGCGGCTGAGCTGGATGGAGGCGGCCGAGGTCGAGCGCGTGCGGCGGATGGTGGAGCGTGCCCGACTGCCGGTGCGCCCCCCCGCGGGGCTGACCACGGACCGCTTCCTGGAACTCATGGCGGTGGACAAGAAGGTCCTGGGCGGGCGCCTGCGCCTGGTGCTGCTCGAGGGCATCGGTCACGCGGTGCTCACCGACCGCTTCGATGGGTCGCTGCTGCGCGAGACCATCGACACCTTCACCGTCCCGTGACCCCCGGCCCGCTGGAAAACCCCACCGCCGAGCGGGCGTCCCATCGGCGGCGCTTTGGTATAGTTATGGGCTTTGCCTGCATCTGAGCGGGGCCGGTCTCGGTTCGGGGCCGACCCCGGACTGGAGCACATGTCATGGCGCTGAATCCCCCAGGCGGTCTCTATCGCCCTGAATTCGAGAAGGACAACTGCGGCTTCGGGCTCATCGCCCACATGGACGACCGGCCGAGCCACTGGCTGGTGCGCACCGCCATCACCGGCCTGGCCCGCCTCACCCACCGGGGCGCGGTGGCCGCCGACGGCAAGAGCGGCGACGGCTGCGGGTTGCTGCTCAAGTGCCCCGAGGCCTTCCTGCGCGCCAAGGCGGCCGAGGCCGGCATCGGGCTGGGCGGGCGTTTCGCCTGCGGCATGGTATTCCTGAATCCCGACCCCCGGCGTGCCGCCCACGCCCGCGCGACGCTGGAGGCCACCCTGGAGCAGAGCGGGTTGACGGTGGCCGGCTGGCGCGAGGTGCCCACCGACCCCCAAGCCTGCGGCCCAGAGGCGCTGCGCTCGCTACCGCGTATCGAACAGGTGTTCGTGCAGCCGGCCGGGACGCTGGAAGACGCGGCCTTCGAGAGCGCTCTGTTCGTGGCCCGGCGCCGGGCCGAGCTGCGCCTGGAGGAGGACCCCGTCTTCTACGTGCCGAGCCTCTCCTCGCGGGTCGTCTCCTACAAGGGCCTGGTGATGCCCGAGAACCTGCCCGTCTTCTATCCCGACCTACGGGACGAGGCCCTGGAAAGCAGCGTGTGCGTGTTCCACCAGCGCTTCTCCACCAACACCTGGCCCCAATGGCGCCTGGCCCAGCCCTTCCGCTTCCTGGCCCACAACGGCGAGATCAACACCATCCGGGGCAACCGCAACTGGGCCCAGGCCCGGGCCTGGAACTTCGCCAGCCCCCTGCTTCCGGCGCTGTCCGAGCTGCTGCCGCTGGTCTCCATGGAGGGCTCGGACTCCAGCAGCCTGGACAACATGCTGGAAGTGCTGTTGGCCGGAGGCATGGATCTGTTCCGGGCGCTGCGCCTGCTCATTCCGCCGGCCTGGCAGAACGTGGCCCACATGGACCCGGACCTGCGGGCCTTCTACGAATACAACTCCATGCACATGGAACCCTGGGACGGCCCCGCCGGGATCGTGCTCACCGACGGCCGCTACGCGGTGTGCGCCCTGGACCGCAACGGCCTGCGCCCGGCCCGCTGGGTGATGACCCGGGATCGGCACATCACCCTCGCCTCCGAGATCGGCATCTGGGACTACGCCCCCGCGGAGGTGGTCGCCAAGGGGCGCGTGGCGCCGGGTCAGATCCTGGCCGTGGACACGGCCACCGGCCGCCTCCTCCTGCCCGCCGACATCGACGATGCGCTCAAAGATCGCCAGCCCTACCGGCGCTGGTTGGCCGAGCACGCCGAGCGGATCACCCCGCGCCTGTCCGGCGAGCCCTTGTGCCGGAGCTGCCTCGGACCGCGGGAACTGCTCACCTACCAGAAAATGTTCGGCGTGACCTACGAGGAGTGCGACCAGATCCTGAAGCCCTTGGCCGCCGCCGGCCAGGAGGCCGTGGGTTCCATGGGCGACGACACGCCGCTGCCGGTGCTCTCCCACCGCCCCCGCTCCCTCTACGACAACTTCCGTCAGCAGTTCGCGCAGGTGACCAACCCGCCCATCGACCCGCTGCGCGAGAGCATCGTCATGTCCCTGGAGACCTGCCTGGGCGCGGAGCGCAACCTGTTCGAGGAAGGTCCGGAGCATGCCCGGCGGCTCATCGTGGACAGCCCGGTGCTCACCGAGGACGTCTTCCACCGCCTGGTCCATCGCAGCGAGCCGCACTACCGCTCGGTGCGCATCGAGCTCAACCGTCCGGCCGAGCAACCCCTGCGCGAGGCGGTCGAGACCATCGCCGCCGAGGCGGCCGAGGCCGTGCGCGAAGGCGCAGTGATCGTGGTGCTCTCGGACCGGGGCATCGAGCGCGGCAAGCTGCCGGTCCACGCCCTGCTGGCCACCGGCTCCGTGCATCACCGGCTGATCGACGAGGGCACCCGCTGCCGGGCCAATATCGTGGTGGAGACCGCCACCGCGCGGGATCCCCATCACTTCGCCGTGCTGCTGGGCTACGGGGCCACGGCCGTCTATCCCTACCTGGCCTACGAGAGCCTGGCGGGCATGGTGCGCAGTGGGGAGATCGCCACCGACGACCTCGCCCGCCTCACGGAGAACTACCGCAAGGGCATCAACAAGGGGCTGTTCAAGATCACCTCGAAGATGGGCATCTCCACCATCGCCAGCTACCGCGGCGCCCAGCTGTTCGAGATCGTCGGCCTGCACGAGGAGGTGGTGAAGCTGTGCTTCAAGGACACCGTCAGCCGCATTCAGGGCATCCATTTCCAGGACCTGCACGAGGATCAGATGAAGCTCGCCCAGCGGGCCTGGAATCCGCGCACCGCCATCGACCAGGGCGGCTATCTCAAGTACATCCACGGTGGTGAGTACCACGCCTACAACCCGGACGTGGTCCAGGCCCTGCACGAGGCCGTCACCAGCGGGGACTACGCCAAGTGGGAGCGCTTCGCCGCGCTGGTCAACGAGCGCCCGCCCACGGTCCTGCGCGACATGCTGGAACTACGCGAGGACACCGAGCCCGTCCCCCTGGACGAGGTCGAACCCGTGGAGGCCATCGTGCGCCGCTTCGACTCGGCGGCCATGAGCCTGGGCGCGCTCTCTCCGGAGGCCCACGAGACCCTGGCTCAGGCCATGAACCGGCTGGGCGGGCGTTCCAACTCCGGCGAGGGCGGCGAGGACCCGTCCCGTTACGGCACGGACAAGGTCTCCAAGATCAAACAGATCGCCTCGGGCCGCTTCGGCGTGACCCCGCATTACCTGGTCAATGCCGAGGTGCTGCAGATCAAGATCGCCCAGGGCGCCAAGCCCGGCGAGGGTGGCCAGCTGCCCGGCCACAAGGTCAACGAGATGATCGCGCGGCTGCGCTATTCCAACCCCGGGGTGCCGCTCATCTCCCCGCCCCCGCACCACGACATCTATTCCATCGAGGATCTCGCCCAGCTCATCTTCGACCTCAAGCAGGTCAACCCCCAGGCCCTGGTCTCGGTGAAGCTGGTCAGCGAGGCCGGCGTGGGGACCATCGCCGCCGGCGTGGCCAAGGCCTATGCCGACCTCATCACCATCGCGGGCTACGACGGAGGCACCGGCGCCAGCCCGCTGACCAGCGTCAAGTACGCCGGTTCGCCCTGGGAGCTGGGCCTGAGCGAGACCCACCAGGCCTTGCGCGCCAACGACCTGCGCGACAAGGTGCGCCTGCAGACCGACGGCGGCCTGAAGACCGGGCTCGACGTGGTCAAGGCCGCCATCCTGGGGGCCGAGAGCTTCGGCTTCGGCACCGCCCCCATGATCGCCATGGGCTGCAAGTACCTGCGCATCTGCCACCTCAACAACTGCGCCACCGGAGTCGCCACCCAGAACGATGTCCTGCGCCGCAAGCACTTCATCGGCAAGGTGGAGATGGTGATGAACTATTTCCGGTTCGTGGCCGAGGAGGCCCGCCGCCTCATGGCACGGCTGGGCGTGCGGCGCTTGGACGAACTCATCGGGCGGCTCGACCTGCTGCGCGTGCGCGAGGGGGACACCCCCCGCCAACGCCGCCTCGACCTGTCCCCCATCCTGAGCGACGGCGGCGTGCCCGCGGACAAGCCCCAGTTCTGCGTGGAACCCCACAACGCCCCCTTCGACCAAGGGGAGCTGGCCGAGCGCATGGTACGCGACATGCTCCCGGCCATCGAGGCCAAGACGGGCGGCGAGTTCCACTACGAGATCCGCAACGTCCATCGTTCCATCGGGGCGCGGGTCTCCGGCGAGATCGCCCGCCGCCACGGCAACTACGGCATGAGCGACGCCCCCCTGATCGTGCGGCTCAAGGGCACCGCCGGGCAGAGTTTCGGCGTGTGGAACGCGGGGGGGCTGCACCTGTATCTCGAAGGCGACGCCAACGACTACGTGGGCAAGGGCATGGCCGCCGGGCGTATCGTCATCCGCCCGCCCGAGGGCAGCGCCTTCGCCAGTCACGAGACCCCCATCGTCGGCAACACCTGCCTGTACGGCGCCACCGGAGGGCGGTTGTTCGCCGCTGGCCTGGCCGGCGAGCGTTTCGGCGTGCGCAACTCCGGTGCCGTGGCCGTGGTCGAGGGGGTGGGTGAACACGGCTGCGAATACATGACCGGCGGGGCTATCGTGGTGCTCGGTCCCACGGGGCTCAACTTCGGCGCCGGCATGACCGGCGGGTTGGCCTTCGTCCTCGACGCGGAGGGTAACTTCGTGGACCGTTACAACCACGAGCTCATCGACATTCACCGCGTCGATCCGGAAGAGATGGGCGCGCACAGCGCCTACCTCAGGGAACTGCTCGAGGCGTTCGTGGCCGAGACGGGCAGCATCCGCGGCCGTGAGGTGCTGGACGACTTCGCCGGCCACCTGCCCCGCTTCTGGCTGGTCAAGCCCAAGGCGGCGGCCCTGGAGTCGCTCATCGACGAGCTCCTGCGCCGGGCCGCGTGAGGGGGCGCCACGAAAGCGCGGCACCGCTCACCCTCGGCGGGGTCTCACGATACGGCCGCACCCGGTGTGAAAGGCGGGTGAGCCATGCCAGGGCGCATCCCTGAGTCCTTCGTCGACGAGTTGCTGGCGCGCGTGGACATCGTCCAGGTGATCGACGCGCGCGTGCCCCTGAAGAAAAAGGGCCGCGAATACGCCGCCTGCTGCCCCTTCCACGGCGAGAAGACGCCCTCTTTCTACGTCAGCCCACAGAAGCAGTTCTACCACTGCTTCGGCTGCGGCGCGCACGGCACCGCCATCGGATTTCTCATGGAGTACGAGCGGCTGAGCTTTCCCGAGGCGGTGGAGGCGCTGGCCGAATCGGTGGGCATGGCCGTGCCGCGCGAAGGGGGCGGGTCGGCCGCCCGGGACGACACCCGTCCGCTGTTCGAAGCCTTGGAGGCGGCCGAGGCGGCCTTCCGCAAGGCCCTGCGGGACAGCCCCCGGGCGGTGAACTACCTCAAGGCCCGGGGGCTGAGCGGGGCCACCGCCGCCCGCTACGGCATCGGCTACGCGCCGCCCCCGGAGGCCGCCCTGTGGCGCGAACTCCGCGCGCGCTTTCCCGAGGCGATACTGGAGCGGGCCGGAGTGCTCCTGCGCGGGGAGCGGGGCCCATGGCCCCGCTTCCGGGACCGCATCACCTTCCCCATCCGCGACCGCCGCGGGCGCGTGGTGGGCTTCGGGGCGCGCACCCTCGGCGAGGCGCAGCCCAAGTATCTGAACTCTCCCGAGAACGTCCTCTTCCACAAGGGCCGGCTGCTGTACGGCCTGCACGAATGCCTGCAGCGGGAGCACCGCCCGCGGCGGATCCTGGTGGTGGAAGGCTACATGGACGTCTGCATGCTGGCCGAGCACGGCATCGGTTATGCGGTGGCCACGTTGGGTACGGCCACCACCGCCGAGCACATCGCCCAGCTCTACCGCCTGACCGCGGAGCTGGTCTTCTGCTTCGACGGCGACCGCGCGGGCCGGGCCGCCGCCCGGCGCGCAGCCGAAAACCTGGTCGGACAGTTTCGTGACGGCTGGGAGGCGCGGTTCCTGTTCCTGCCCCAGGGCGAGGACCCGGACAGCCTGATCCAGCAAGAGGGCACGGCAGCCTTCGAGCGACGCATCGCGGCCGCCACACCCCTGGCCGACTACCTGTTCGAAACCCTCTCCGAGGGACTCGACCTGGCCCGGGAGAGCGGCCGCGCGGCCCTGGCCGCGCGCGGCCGCAAACTGTTCGGCACCATGCCGGAGAGCGTCTTCCGCGACCTGCTGTTCCAGCGGCTGAACGACACCGTGGGCGCCCGGGTGCACGGTCCGCACCTCCCGGCTCCCGCCCCCCCGCGGGCCGTGGACGCGGAGCTCGCCATGCGCCGGCCGGTGCGCTGGGCCATCACACTGGTCCTGCTGGAGCCCGCGGCCGCGGCCCGGCTGCCAAACCTCGACCCGCTCGACGACCTGAACCTGCCAGGCATCCGGCTCCTGCTTGCGCTGGTGGAAACCGCCCGCAACCATCCCGATCTCAAGGGCGGACATCTCGCCGAGCACTTCCGCGGGCACGAGGCACACTCCCAACTGCTAAAGCTGCTCACCTACCGTCCGCCGCAAGGATTCGATGTGGCGGCGGAATTGCGGGACGTGGTGCGACGTCTGTTCGCCATGGCCAGGGAACAGCGCATCGAGACACTGATCCGCAAGAGCCGAGAAGGGGGGTTGGACGACCAGGAACTCAAGGAATTGAACGATTTGATGCGCAATCCATCCAATACGATGAGCCATCCAACGGATGCATAGAGGCGATGCACATGCTATAGTGAGTGGTTCACTTGACCCCTGGTAATCCGATGCAAACACGCACAGGCGCTATGGATCAGGATCAACAGTCCCGCATCAAGCAGCTCATCGCCAAAGGCAAGGAACAGAAGTTCCTCACTTACTCCGAGGTGAACGACCACCTCCCGGAAGGGATCGTGGACCCGGAGCAGATCGAGGACATCATCGGCATGATCAACAACATGGGCATCGCGGTGTATGAGAATGCGCCGGATGCCGATGCCCTGCTGCTCGCCACCACTCCGCCGGCGGAGACCGACGAGGACGTGGCCGAGGAGGCGGCCGCGGCCCTGGCCAGCGTGGACGCCGAATTCGGACGCACAACGGACCCGGTGCGCATGTACATGCGCGAGATGGGTTCGGTGGACCTGCTCAGCCGGGAAGGCGAGATTCGCATCGCCAAGCGGATCGAGGAAGGCCTGCTGGAGGTGCTGCGGGCGCTCGCCCACTATCCGGCCTCCATCGACATGCTGCTCGAGGAATACGAGCTGGTCGAGAAGGGCGAGAAGAAACTCACCGACCTGGTGAACAGCTTCCTGGACGAGGAAGGCGCGCCCGCCGTGCCGAAGAGCACCGCCGAGGCCGACTCCGAGGAGGATGCCGCCCCGGCGCCCACCGGCCCCGACCCGGAGATGGCCAAGGAGCGCTTCGCCCAGATCCGCAAGCTGCGTGATGCCACCCGGCGCCCGGCGGCCAAGCGCAACCCGGAGCGCATGGCCAAGCTCAAGGCCGATCTGGCCGACCGCTTCGTGCAGATCAAGCTGGTGCCGGCGGTGGTCGACCGCATGACCAAGGAACTGCGCCAGGTGGTCGACCGCATCCGCCAGTACGAAAAGCAGGTGATGGAGCTGGCGGTGGACCAGGCCGGCATGCCGCGCCAGACCTTCGTGCACACCTTCCCCAAGAACGAGACCAACCTCGACTGGGCGAAGGAACAGGCCGCGCAGACCCAGGACGCCTGGGGCGCCAGGCTCCTGGAGATCGAGCCCGAGATCCAGCGCATCCAGAAACGGCTGCGCGCGATCGAGAACGAGACCGGGGTCGGTATCTCCGAGATCAAGGAGATCAACCGGCGCATGTCCATCGGCGAGGCCAAGGCGCGCCGCGCCAAGAAGGAGATGGTGGAGGCCAACCTGCGCCTGGTCATCTCCATCGCCAAGAAGTACACCAACCGGGGACTGCAGTTCCTGGACCTCATCCAGGAGGGCAACATCGGCCTGATGAAGGCGGTGGACAAGTTCGAGTACCGGCGCGGTTACAAGTTCTCCACCTACGCCACGTGGTGGATCCGCCAGGCCATCACCCGCTCCATCGCGGACCAGGCCCGAACCATCCGAATCCCGGTGCACATGATCGAGACGATCAACAAACTGAACCGAATCAGTCGCCAGCTCTTGCAGGAGAAAGGCCGCGAGGCCACCCCCGAGGAACTGGCCGAACGGATGGAGATGCCCGAGGAGAAGATCCGCAAGGTGCTCAAGATCGCCAAGGAGCCCATCTCCATGGAGACGCCCATCGGGGACGACGACGACTCCCATCTGGGCGACTTCATCGAGGACATGAACATCCAGGCGCCCATCGACGTGGCCACCATGGAGGGCCTTTCCGAGACCATGCGCGAGGTGCTCGCCTCCCTCACGCCGCGCGAAGCCAAGGTGCTGCGCATGCGCTTCGGCATCGACATGAACACCGACCACACGCTCGAGGAGGTCGGCAAACAGTTCGACGTCACCCGCGAGCGCATCCGCCAGATCGAGGCCAAGGCCCTGCGCAAACTGCGCCATCCCAGCCGCGCCGAGCGCCTGCGCACCTTCGTGGAAGAGGACTGATCTCTTCCCCACCCGACCGCTAAAGGGGCCGCCCCGCACGGGCGGCCCCTTTCGCTTGCCCGCCCACGCGGCTAGTCTATAGCCGGAATCTTCACGACCTCTGCCGGGCCTGTAGCTCAGTCGGTTAGAGCAGGGGACTCATAATCCCTTGGTCCCAGGTTCGAGTCCTGGCGGGCCCACCAAAAAGTCGAACTTGCGGACCCCCGCTCATCCAGCGGGCCGGAGACCGCCACACCCGGTTCCCCAGTTTGTCACCGGACCTGCTGCAACAACTGGAAGCCCGCCTCGGACCCGACCATGCCCGCAGGCGGCTCGCCCTGGAACAGGAGGCCGAACCGCGGGTGTTCGGAGGCGGGCTCAATTTCTTCCATCCCGAGAACTGGTACTCGGGTCACCGACTGTTGCGAACCGCCCTCAAACTGAGCGGACTCTACTGGCGCGGACGGCGCAACACCCTACGTTTCACCCTGGAACACCACACCATCGCCTTGCCCCACCTGCCCGCCGCCTTCGAGGACTTCCGCATCCTGCACCTCACCGACCTGCACACGGACATGCACCCCGAAGCCACCGATGCCCTGGCCGAGCGGGTCCGGGGCCTGACCTACGACCTTTGCGTGCTCACCGGCGACTTCCGGGCCTGGACCTTCGGCGCCATCGAGCCGGCCATGGAAGGCATGCAGCGGCTGCGCAAGGCGTTGCGCGGTGAGATCTTCGCCGTGCTCGGCAACCACGACTCCATCCGCATGGTGCCGGCGCTGGAGGCCATGGGCATCCACGTGCTCCTCAACGAGGCCGTCCCCCTGCGCCGCGGTGGCGCATCGATCCACCTCGCCGGTATCGACGATGCGCACTACTACCGCGTGGACGACATCGAGCGCACCGCCCGCGCGGTTCCGCCCGAGGCCGTCTCCATCCTCCTGTCCCACACTCCGGAGATCTTTCGCCAAGCCGCCCGCGCCGGTTTCGACGTGCTTCTGTGCGGCCACACCCACGGCGGGCAGATCTGCCTCCCCGGCGGCTTCCCGCTCACCATCGACAGCGACTGCCCCCGCCGCCTGGCCGCCGGCCCCTGGCGCCACGGGGCCCTGCGTGGCTACACCAGCCGCGGCGCCGGGACCTCCATCGTCGAGGTTCGTTTCAACTGCCCGCCGGAGATCACACTGCACCGCCTCACGCGGGGTCAATAGGGGCGCTGCCGGATGCCGAGCCGGTACAGAACCGGCGAAATCGTCACTTCCAAGACGAAAAACGCCGCCGTGACCACCAGCACCCCAATCCCGTCCAGTCCCAGCGGCCCCGACAACACCGCCGCCGGAAGCAGCGACTCCGGAATCTGATCCAAGCCCGGCGCCCGCCCACTGGAAGCGATTCCCATCCGCCGCTTGACGAAACTCGCCAACACGTCGCCGACCATCGCGAGCAGCCCCACCTCCGCGCCCACGAGCCAAGGCAGCCCCACCAAGGCCGCGGCCAGCGAAGTACACGACACCGCGGACAACACGCCCCGTAAGGTCTTGGAAGGGCCCAACCATCGCCGGCCGTCGGGCGCCCGCCGACCCGCGTCCAGCGGCCACGCCAGCCTGGAACCCAACAGATCGCGCACGACCACGGGCGCCCCGTTGGCAACCACCAACAGGAACAGCGCCACCAACTCATTCATGGAATCGCCCCGCCATCGGGGCCAGACGATACCTCACCGCAATGGCAGACAACCAGCGGGCCCGGTTCCCAAAGCCTGGGCTCACCGTGACCCTCGCTTGCTCGGCCGGATCCGCAGCGACGCCGGGCAGCACCACCGCGAACTTCCCGCCGCCGTAGCGGATACTCCAAAAGACGTCCCGCGCCTGGCCAAACGCCATATGATCCAAACAGGCCGTAGCCTGCGTAGATCAAATCCCCGATGTCCACGGCCCGGCACGCCACGCCCGGCGGCGCGTATGAACGGCCGAACCTATCGACGCTTACGACTGGGCGCCATCCACCACTCGCCCATCGGTTATCTCCGTTCCCTGGTGATGCGCGCAGGCGGGTGCCTTTCATCCCCGGTATGCCGATGGCATGGCGGAACTGCGGCAGAAGGAAGAGAACTGAAGAATCACGGAGAAGGTGCCGACAAGGCGTGAATTGACCCGATACAGGCACTGTCAACAGGTACTATAATCAGCCCTGTTCACAGCACACGAGGAACGACCATGAACATCAAATTCTCCGAGGACGTGGTGCCGCTCACGGACCTCAAGACCAATCCGGGGCGGGTGGTGAAACACACCGCCGAGACCCACCGGCCCGTGCTGGTCACCAGCCGCGGGCGGGGCGTGGCCGTGGTGCAGTCGGTGGTGGATTTCGAGACCGCCGAGGAGGAACGCGCCTTCATGCGCGCCGTGGTGGAGGGCCTGGCCGACCTGGATGCGGGACGCGAGGTCAGTCTGGCGGAGGCCCGGGCGCGGCTCGGCCTGAAATAGCCCCGTGCCGGCGCCCGCCGTCACCTTCGCCGAATCCGCGCTGGCGGACCTGGAGGCGATCCTGGCCTGGTACGCGGAACAGGACGTGCCGGATGTCGGCCGGCGGCAGGTAGCAGAGATCCTCGACCGCGTGCAGGCGCTCAGGAATCATCCCGACATGGGGCGCGTGGTACCGGAGTTTGGCCAGCCCTTTCTGCGGGAACTGATCCATCCCCCGTTTCGCATCGTCTACCGGCGCGAACCGAGACGCATCCGCGTGGTGCGGGTCTGGCGCAGCGAGCGCCTGCTGCGCCTGCCGGCCGACGAGCCTGACCAACCCTGACCCTGGATTTTCTCCTCAGGCTTTTCCCATGTCTTGCCGGGTTATGGCAGTGTCATCACCTCGGGATCCCACAGACAGGAGTCAGCCGGGCAATTTCGGCGGCCGGCCCGACTCCCGCCGGCTGGCCGGATTGGCCATTACCGCGCACGCCCCACACAGGACACCACCACATCGGTCCTGCCGTACCCCAGTTCACGGGAAATGACCTAGCGCGCAGCTTGGTCGATCATTTCGTCGTCCGGCCACCACCGGCGTCACTGCACCGGTCAGTCGCCGGTAGCGTTCGCAGGTATGGGCGGCACGCAAGTCATGGAAGCCGCGCAGGCCATGCTGTCCCGCATCCGACGACCAGGCGTGATAGGCATGTGCCTTCCACCGGCTGAAACTCAAGGCCCCCGGCGCCAGGTTCCGGCCCTTGCCCTGCGCCTCCGCCGCCCGTATCAGGGTGCGCAGGGCCCTTTCCGTCACCGGCACCCAACGATCCACCTCCCTGCCCCGGCCGCCGTTGGTGCCCGCGGTGACGTTCACCCGGCTCAGGTGGCGGGCCTGGACCAGCGCGCCCTCGCATCCAGCAGCGAGGCCTCATGGAACCGCAGGCCCAGCTCCCGGGCCAGCCCGGCTGCCGAACGCGCGACCGGCCGTGGCGGGGTTCGGCGCGGGCGATTCACCGCGCGCCACCCACCTGTTCGCTTTCACGCAACGCCCCGAAGTCGGTTCGTTCCGTACCCTGGCCGGGCCGGCGCGGCGCTGGGTCGTGCCTCAATCCCTGCGGTAGCCGTACAGCCAGCGGGCCGTGGTCCCACCCACGTTGCGCACCGTATGCACGGCACCGGCCGGAATGAACACTTCCTCCCCGGGCGCCGGGCGGTGGACACGGCCGCCGAACTCCAGTTCGATCCGACCTTCCAACGGCATGACCAGCTCGTCGGTGGGATGCACGAAATCACGCCAGACCCGACCCGGCGGATCCACCCACAGATCGCAACTGAAACCCCGCGCGCGCCAGTCCGCGCAAACCCGGTCCTGGTCCACCATCCCCCTCACCCCGACTCGTGAAGGAGCCGCCCCTGCGGATCCTCGACCCGCACGTGGACGGGAAATCCAGACCGCAGACTCGCCGTGACCACGCAGAAATCCTCGAACAGCGCCGCACAGCGCTCGCGTTTGGAAGACTCGGACAGCTCCGGCGAAAGCCGCAGGGTCACCTCCAGCGCGCCGATACGCAGCCGTCCCCGGTCGTTGCGGACCATGCGGCCGCGCACCCGGGCGCGTACCGCACCGGGCGCCGGGTCGCGCTTGGTCATGCAATAGAGCAGGCTCGCGGACAAACAGTTGGCCGCGGCCGCGGCCACCAGGCGCGCCGCGTTGGGACCACGCTCCAGGCCCAGGGGCCTCGGCTCGTCGAGCAGGAGCACGGGGACCTCTTCCCAGTCGAAACGCACCTCGAACGCATAACCCGCCTTGTGCCGTACCTCGAATTCGAAACCCGCCTCTTCACCGCTCACTTTTCCCCTCCATTGTCCGGGATCATCCTCCCCGCGCGCGAACGGCTTCCGCCGCTGCCGTTTTGCTCTACACTACGAAGGCCGCAGCCGCCACCTCTGGAACCGCTGCGACCACCAAGGCAAAAGACTAGGAGGCGTCCGTGTTGAGAGCAATCCGTATTCCCGCATTGCTGCTGACGGCAGCGATCTGTGTCCCGAGCCAGGCAGAACAGACTACGTCCGCCAGCCACCAGGAGGCCGATGCGGCCGCGCAGACGACCCAGACCCCGGCCTCGCCTCCGGCCGGCCAGGCGCCATCCACCGGCGCCGCCTCCGCGGTGCCGCAGGCCTCGGGGGCGGCCTCAGCGGAACCGGCCTCCGGCGCACCGGCGAAATCCGAGGCGGCCTCAGCGGAACCGGCCTCCGGCGCACCGGCGGAATCCGAGGCGACCGCCGCGCCGGCCCAGCAGGACGCCCCGCAGGCCGGGGTGGTTACAGAACAGGGTGAATCGGCCCCGGCCCAAGCACCGTCGGCCACCGCCGAGGCACCCGCCCCGAGCCCGCAGGCCGAAGCGCCGGCCGAGGTCTACACACCCCCGCTGCCGCCCGAGTACGAGCGTATCCTCCGGCAGCTCGCCGAGTGGCAGGACTACGTCAAAAAACAGCACGAGACCCGCAAGCAGTGGGCGGAGCAGCGCATGGAACGGCTGCGCAAGGAGCGGGAAGAGGCCGTCAAGCGCGCCATCGAGGAGCAGGAGAAGCTGGCCAAGTACTACGAGGCCATGCGCCGGCTGGCCGAGGAGCAGAAGGCCTGGATCGAGAAGCACCGCGACGAGTATCTCAAGCAGGCCGAGGAACGCGAAAAGGGCCTGCTCGAGTACCATGAGCAGATGCGCCGCATGGCCGAGGAACGCCAAAAGCAGCTCACGGACAAGCTCGCCCACATCGATCGCCTGACCCGGCAGGAGGTACAGGATCTCGTGGAGGAGATGCGTCGGCAGATGCACGAGGACGCCCTGGCCCTGGACAGCTCCAGCAAGGCCGAACCGGCCGGCCCTTCCGGCCAGATGGGGCGCATGCCCATGCCATCGGGATATGGCCCCAGCGGCGCACCGATGCGCCGCGCCCTTCCGCAAGGCGGTTGGCGGGGCACGCCGGTGACCCGCCAACCGGCCTGGGCGGGTCCCCAGACCGGTTATCCGCGCACCGGCGGCTGGGAAATGACGCCACCGCCGACGGGCAACCGCGGCGGCTGGAGCGCTCCGATGGGCGTCGGGCAACAAGCGGTGCCCCCGGCGGGATGGAACTGGCAACCCCCCGGGGAGCGGCCCCAGATGCAGCCATCGCTCCAGCAACCCCCATACGGTCCCCCGGCTGGCCAGGGGGGAGGCGGTGGCTACCCGCAAGGGTATCAGCCGCCCATGGGCATGCCCGCCTATCCCGCGATGCCCGGCCCCATGGGCCCGCAGAGCCGGATGATGCGGCCTCACCGTCACCCCCGTCTGGCCGCCATGTGGTGGACGCACCATCCCGTGGTCCCACCAGCCCGTGCGTACCCCGCCAGAACGATGGTGGTGGCTCGGGGACCGGCGTGGAGGCCCGCCCCGGCCTGGCGAGGCGCGCCCGTGCGGTTCGCCGCCCGTTGGCCCACCCGCACACCCCGCCCGGCACCGGTCGGAACCTCGCATGCCACGCCCCGCCTGGTATTGCGGCAGAGCGGGGAGCGGAGGCCCGGCTGAACGCGCCACACCGCCAGGCATGATGGGAAAACGGGGGCATTCGCCCCCGTTTTCCGCGTCCTACGACCCTTGCGAAGCCGCGCTCCACGAGCCCGGCTCGACCAGCTCCATCTCACGCGGCCCCTGGAATCGGGACCACAACTCGGCGAAAGACAGGCCCAGTTCAGGATGCCGCACGCCGGGCGCCAACTCGGCCAGCGGACCGAGCACGAAGGCCTGATCGAGGATGTCCCGGCGCGGCACCTCCAACCCATCGGCTCGAATCACCCGCTCCCCGTAGAGCAGCAGGTCCAGATCCAGGGTGCGCGGCGCGAACCGCTCGCCGCCGCGCCGGCGACCCGCGGCATCCTCGATCTCACGCAGTACGGCGGCGACCGCCGACGGCGGCTCCGAGGTGTCGAATGCCACTACGAGATTGAGAAAATCGTCCCCGTCGAATCCCACCGCGCGCGTGCGGTACACCCCGGAACGGCGCAAAGGGCCGAAACGCCGCGCCAGAGCGTCGAGCGCCTGGGCCACGTGCCGTTCCGGTTCGATGTTGCTGCCGATACCCACATACACCGTCACCGCACCGCTCACGCCGTTCCCCGCTCGATCCACACCCCCACCTCCGCCGATCCGCGCACCGCTCCGGGTTTGCCTACCCGCAGCCGCACCCACGGTACCGAAAACTCGGTCATGACCAGCCGCGCAAGTTCCTCGGCCAGCGTCTCCACCAGACCAAACTCCCGTTCGGCCACGAAGGACTGGATCCGTTTGGCCACGGCCTTGTAGTCCAATGCGTCTTCGATACGGTCGGTGGCCGCGGCGCGTGCCACGTCCGCGGCCAGCTCCACATCGATGCGGACCTGCTGCCGGATACGCTGCTCCCATTCCCAGATACCGATACGCGCGTCCACGCGCAGATCGCGGATATAAACGATGTCCATGTGTTTTGCCCGATCCAAATCCCGCCGGTCCGGGGCTGCACGCCGCCGGCCCGCCTTGCCTGAACGATGCGTTTTTGGTATGGTTCGCGCCCCGTTTTCGCCGCCGGCGGCGGCCAGCACCAAGCCAACCGGAGCACAGCCATGTCGCGCGTATGTCAGGTTACCGGGAAACGCCCGGCCAGTGGCAACAACGTATCGCACGCCCATAATAAGACACGGCGGCGGTTCCTGCCGAATCTGCACACCCGGCGCTTCTGGGTGGAGAGCGAGAACCGGTGGGTGAGGCTGCGCGTGTCCACCAAAGGGCTGCGCATCATCGACAAGAAAGGGATCGAGGCCGTGCTGGCGGACCTGCGGGCCCGCGGCGAGAAGGTCTGAGCACGGAGGCGACACCATGGCCAAGAAAGCACGCGACAAGATCAAGCTGGTGTCTTCGGCCGGAACCGGCCATTACTACACCACCACCAAGAACAAGAAAAACACGCCCGACAAGCTGCAGTTCCGCAAGTACGATCCGGTCGTGCGCAAGCACGTGATCTACAAGGAAGCCAAGATCAAGTAACGGCGTTGCGGCCGGCCAACCGCTCGAGCAGCCGGGCCACCGGCGCAGGTAGACCGACCACCGGGCCTGCCGCTGCGGGATCGTGCCACCGCCAATGTCCCCCTTCCGTCACACGCGGCGGGAGGGCCCCGATGCGATACCGCAGCGGGTGAAGGACGAGTCGGAAATGGGTGAAGGTATGGCGCACGGGGGGCAGCGCTTCGGCCTTCGGGGCCGGCATCCCCAGCCGCGCCAGCCACCAGTCCTCCGCCGACGCCCGGCCAGCCACCTCGGGAAACGACCACAGGCCACCCCAGACCCCCTGCGGCGGCCGACGCTCCAGGAGCACGCGGCCCTCTCCATCCACCACCAGGAGGGCGAAGGTCTCGCGCTCCGGCAACCGCTTGGCCGGTCGCGGTTCCGGGAGCCGTTGCTGGAGTCCCTCCCGCCGCGCCACGCAGTCGGCCGCTACCGGGCAGCGTCCGCAAAGGGGGCGACGGCGTACGCAGACCGTGGCGCCAAGGTCCATGATGGCCTGGGTATAGGCGGCCACTTCCTGTCGTGGCGTGAAGGTCTCGGCGTATGCCCAGAGCCTGCGCAACACCTCCGCCCGGCCAGGCCAACCCCGTACTCCCCGGTGCCGCGCCAGCACCCGCTTCACATTGCCGTCCAGGATGGGCGCGCGCAGACCATGGCCGAGGGCCATGATGGCCCCCGCCGTGGAACGGCCGATCCCCGGCAGGGCCATGAGTTGCGAGGGTTCCTCGGGCAGGCGCCCGCCGTGGTGGGCGGCGATCCGCCGGGCCGCCCGCAATAGGTTGCGGGCACGGCTGTAGTAGCCGAGCCCGGACCACAAGGCCAACACGGCATCCTCCTCGGCCGCTGCCAGCGCCTCCAGGGTGGGGAAACGCGCCATGAAGCGCTCGAAATACGGTACCACCGTCTCCACCCGCGTCTGCTGGAGCATGATCTCCGAGACCCACACGCGATACGGGGACGGGTCGCGCTGCCAGGGCAGGTCGTGGCGGCCATGGCTGCGAAACCAGTCCAACAACCGCGTGGCAAAGGCCGCCGCATCAACGCCCGAGGAGTCCACCCAACCCCTTCTTCAATGCCTCGCCCACCGCCCCGCCGGCGCCGGGGGCGACCTGCTCCAGCTGTTTCCCGAGCTCGCGGTTCATCTGCTCGTCCACCTGTTTTTCGACCTCGTGGCGCAACCGGTCCTTGGCCACGGCGGCCAGATCGACCCCGTAGGCGAGGTCCGTGAACGGACCTTTGATCGTGATGGGCACGAACAGGCGTTTCTGTTCCTTGGAGCCCGTGGCGAGCGCCACCCGCAACACATAGTCAACGGAGTCGGCGCCAAGATCCACTCGCCCCGCTCCCTTGGCCAGGAGCAGCGGCGTGATCATCTTCAAGTCGTCGTTGTGAAGTACGCCCTGGCGGATCTGTCCCGTGGCCCGCACCGACTCGAAGATGACCTCCTCGCCGGCCGGGCGCGGCTCGCGATTCTGGAGAAAGGCGATCACGCGTTCCAGAGTGCGCGCCAATTTCCGATCGCGCAGGGCGCCGTCCACCAGGGAGAACGAGACCTGACCGGAGAGCCCCCGCTTGATCTGCGGGAGGCGATCACCACGGCTGGCCAGTTTCGCGGAGAACGCACCGGTTCCGCGGATCTTCGCCGCCGCCCCCCTCAGGTCGGTCAGCAGGTCGCCCACAGCAATGGAACGGGCATCCACGTGGGCGCCGAAGCGCGGCACCGGTTCGCGCACATCCGTGCTCGCTCCGCCCTGGACCCGTCCCCCGTACAAAGCCAAGCCGAAGGGCTCGATGGCGAGCTTGCCGTCCCGGGCGCGGACACGGGCGGTCAGCTTTTGCATCTGGATTCCCGAGATCTTCAGACGCCCGAGACGCAGCTCGCCGTCCAGATCCAGGCCCCGCAGCGTCTCCACCGGCAGGCCGATCGGTTCGCCTCCGGACCCTGGGGCCCCTTTCCCCTCGCCGGCGGAGGCGGCTGCCGAGGCCCGGGAGGGCGGAAGGTAGCGGTCGGCATCCACCGCATCGATCGCGGCGGAGAAACGGATGGCGGGCCGGTCGAATCCCCGCACCGATCCGCTCGCCTCCAGGTGGATGTCGTCCAGCTCGGCCTTGAGGCTGCGTAGATCCACTTGGTCGTTTCCGCCGCGCGCATCGAGATCGAGCCGGGCCCGCTGCAGCACCTTGGGATCCGCGGTGTCCACGGAAACCCCCCAGCGCTCGAGCACCTGGCGTGGGACGAACGGCGCCGCTGCCAGCCGCAGCCGCCAGTCGGGCTTGTCCGGCAGCCCTGCGGCATGCAGTCCACCCCGCAGCGCCACGCCGTCCAGGTCGACATCGAGGGGTTCGGCTTGTAACGTGCCCTTGCCCGGTCTGAAATCCGCATCCAGGCGGGTCCGCACGCCGAGCGCGGCGCCGTCCCCGGGCAGCCCCTCCCCAGAGACCCGCGCATCCAGCTTCAGCTCCGGTGCCTGCACCCGGGGGCCGGACGGGAAAAGGCGCAAGGGACCCCGCAGCGTGGAACGCACCACGCGGCCCTTGAGGGCGGGCCCCCTCGCCTCCAAATCCAGCGTGAGGGGGTCCGCAGAGACCGTACCCCCGCCCCCGACATCCGGACGCACCGTGCTCTCGAGTTTCACTTGGAGCTCAACGGCGGGCTCGTTGGTCTTGATCGCCGCCCGTAGAGACACGTCGACGGGCCGACCTGGGGCCACCGGTCCCGTGCGTAGATCGAGCGGCCGGACATCCAGCCGGGTTCCGGTGCGCGCGTCGCTCCACTGGAGTTCCGCGTCCTCGAGCCGGACCCCTCCGATCAGGAAAGACCGGATGGGTGGCGCCCCTGCGGAGCCGCCCGCGGGTTGGGAGGTCCGTTCGCGGGATTCCAGGGCTTCGAGCAGATCCTCCCAGTTGGTCCGGCCCGCGGCGTCCCGCGCAAGCCGGATGCGCGCCCCTTCCAGCACCACCTCGTCAGCGCGCAATTCCCCCTTGAGCAGGGGCAGCAAGGCCACGCGGACCACGGCCTCGCCCACCTCGAGCATGGGCGCCTTCCCGAACCCCGGCGCGTTGGACAACGTCACGCCGGCCACCCGGGTCCCCAACCAGGGAAACACCGTCAGCTCGAGCTCGCCTTCGATCTGCAGCTCCCGCCCCGTGGTCTCCCGAACCTTGCGCTCGATCCACGGCTTGTACTCGTTGGGATCCACGAACAGGACCAGAGCGGCCGCGCCAGCGGCCAGGAGCAGGACGACCACCAAGAGCAGTGCCAGAACCCATTTCAGTACCTTCACTCTCCTCCCCCTTTCCAATGGCCGGGTGTTCCCGTTCCGCGTAGCATACCCGCACCGGGCCCCAGGGTGGGACCACCGCAGGGGGGAACGGACCAGAGGCAAAACCCGACCATCCACCCTGCGACCGCTTCTGATCGCCGGCGCGGCCCGTTATGCTTGGCCGCGCAGAACCTACACCTACATGAGCATGCCCATGCCCGACAGCCATGCCGACGCCGCCCCTCGGGGACTGCACCGCAAGCCCCGTATCCTGTTCGTGGGTAACGACGACGCCCGTTATTCGCAGATCGCCAAGGCCTTCATGCGCGAGCTGGGCCGGGATCTGGTGGATGTCGCCTCGGCCGGCCTGCGCAGTGCCGCCATCGATCCCCAGGTGGCGGCGGTGATGGAGGAGGCGGGCTACAACATCCGGGTGGAGACGCCGCGCCTGGTCGGCCGCGAACTGCTGACTTGGGCCGATCTGGTCATCACCCTTGCTCCGGCCGGGGAGAAGGTGGGTGTTGCGGTTCCGGGAAGCGCCCACCACAAACACTGGCGGGTGCGTCACGCGCTGCCGGAACAGCCGCACAAGGATCTGGCACTGTACCGCGCTTGCCGGGACGAGATCCGGCGGCGGATCGACCAGACGGTGCACAGCATCCGCTTGTTCCGTGGCCGATGAAATCCGGACGTCACGCCGGCTCCCGACGCCAATCACCGGATTTCCCGCCAGACTTGGCCATCAGCCGCACGCCGTCGATGGTCATGCCCCGGTCCACCGCCTTGCACATGTCGTAGACGGTGAGCAGGGCCACCTGGACCGTGGTCAAGGCCTCCATCTCCACTCCGGTGCGCCCGGAACAACGCACGCGCGCCGTGCAGATCACCTCGGCCGGCGGACCGTCCCGAGTCTCGAACGAGACTTCCACCGCGGTCAGCGGCAGCGGGTGGCACAACGGCACGAGCTCCGCGGTCTTCTTGGCCGCCATGATCCCGGCGACCCGCGCCACCCCCAGCACGTCGCCCTTCTTGTGGCCGCCCGAGCGGATGAGAGCCAGCGTTTCCTCCGCCATGCGGATGCGCCCCTCGGCCACGGCCTCGCGCCGGGTCACCGCCTTGGCACCGACGTCCACCATGTGGGCCCGTCCTCGGGCGTCGAAATGGGTGAGCTCGTTCATGCCTGCCTCCGCGGAATCCATCTAGGTCTGACTACGTTCGTGAAACTGGCGGCCGGTTTGCGGTCATCCGGACCCGAGCGAGCCGATGATATACTGTCGGCACCCTCCCTGAGGTGCACGCCATGATCACGGTGAAGTATTTCGCGAGTCTGCGTGAGCAGATCGGCCGAGAGCAGGACCGGATCGACGCGCAGGGCGTGGCCACGGTGCGCGAGGCCTGGATCCAGGCCACGGGCGAGGCCGACCTCCCGCCGCACCTGTTGATGGCGGTGAATCTGGAGTACGCCGACCCCACCGCTCCGGTCCGCGACGGGGACGAAGTGGCGTTCTTTCCCCCGGTGACCGGCGGCTGAGTCGC
>Ga0256841_1000098_pt1 | contig 94039 bp, 93 predicted proteins | sample 356308metaG_FD_185971 | JGI IMG/M metagenome (GOLD analysis project Ga0256841, IMG submission 185971) | Hydrothermal vent microbial communities from Mid Atlantic Ridge, Atlantic Ocean - 356-308 | ecosystem: Environmental > Aquatic > Marine > Hydrothermal vents | place: Atlantic Ocean: Mid...
GCCGCGCAGGCATAGTCGACACTATGTCGAGCAGCCCGACCGAGTGAACGCCGCTTAGCGCGCGGCATGACGCCGCCGCAGCAGGAAGTCGGTGAGAAATGCGGGCTAGCCCGCGGCCTTTGAAAGCCAGTCGCGGAAACCGGCATCCGGCAGGGGCTTGCTGATATGGAAACCCTGCACCAGGTCGCAACCCAGGTCTTTGAGCTGTACACGCACGGCTTCGTCTTCAACCCCTTCCGCAATCACCTTGCATTCCAGGTTGTGACCCAGCTCGATGATGGAACGAACAATGGCGGCGTCCTTCGGACTGTTGACCATGTTCTCCAGGAAGGACTGGTCGATTTTCAGCACATCGATGGGCAGGCGTTTCAGGTAGGACAGTGAAGAATAGCCGGTACCGAAATCATCGATCGCAATCAGCACGCCCAGCTCGCTGAGTTTCCTGAGGATACGCGCACCTTCGTCCAGGTCCGCCATCAGGGTACCTTCGGTGATCTCTATTTCCAGGCAGCGCCCGTCCAGGCCCGCTTTTTTCAACGACTGTTCGATACCCTGGACCAGCCCGGGCGCCTGGAAGGAGCGCGCCGACACATTCACGGAGATCGGCATCTGGCTGCCATCGGCAGACCAGTGCTTGCTGTCTTCCAGCGCGGTGTCCAGTACCCAGTCGGTAATCGGCGTAATCATGCCCAGCTGCTCGGCGACGGGAATAAACTGCTTGGGCAACACCAGCCCCTGCTGGGGATGCTGCCAGCGCAGCAGGGCTTCGGCACCGCAGATGGTGTCGCTGCCCAGATCGATCTTGGGCTGGTAGAACAACTCGAACTCCTCGCGTTCCAGCGCACCGTGCAACTGGCCGGAAAACTGCAGGTGCCGGGTGGCCGACGCCGTGGAGGATTCCGACTCGTAGAACAGGTAGGGTGCGGCATTCCATTTGGAACGATACATGGCGCTGTCGGCGTGACTGGCCAGGGTCCCGGCATCCTCGCCATGCTGCGGGTAGACCGAGATGCCGATTGCGCTGCTGAGACAGAGCTCTTTTCCCCGGTAACTGAACGGCGCGCTCAGCGAGTTGATGATTTCACCTACCACGCGCTCCACCGCGCGCCCGGTATCCTGCAGCAGCGGCAAAACAATGCCGAACTCGTCACCGCCCAGCCGTGCCAGCGTATCGGTATCGCGTAGTACTTTCTGCAGACGCGCCGCGATCTGGCGCAGCAGTTCGTCACCGGCCTCGTGCCCCAGCGAGTCGTTGTACATTTTGAACTGGTTGATATCCAGCACCATGACGGCAACGGATGCACCCGGGTTGCGGCGCGCCACCGCCAGCGCCGAAGACAGGCGGTCATACCACAGGGCGCGGTTGGCCAGCCCGGTCACCTCGTCCTGGGTGGACAGCTGTTCCAGGCGTTCACGGTCCGTGTGCGAATCGGTAATGTCTTCCATCAGGCAGTGCACGCGCAACACGCGACCACGCCGGTTGGCCGCCGGGTAAAAAGCCATGCGGTACCAGCGCTCGCTCTGCTCGTCGGGCGCCACCCGGACTTCCAGCTGCACCGGCTGACCATCGATCACCTGCTGCCAGGCCGTCAGTACCCGCTCCCGTTCAGCACCGTTGATACGGTAGAAACAGGGAATCGGGGCTTCCAGTTCGCGGTCACAGAACCCCCGGGTACCGGGACTCGCGTAACTGATGCGGTTGGTTTCGATATCGACGGTCCACAGCATCTGCGGAATATGACCGAGGATTTCAGAGGCCAGATCCTGCTCGACACCGAGTTCATCGCGCTGTTCACGGATCTGCTCGACCGCCGTGCGCCAGTAGGCTTCCGTCATTACCGCCATGTCGCGGAAGATCATCTTGATCAGCGCGGATTCCAGCGCGTCCCGGTCTTCGTCGGCGATTTGCGGATCGCTGGCCACCAGGCGCCGCAGGTGCTCCATGAACAGGCGGTAGGCGCCCAGCGACCAGACCGGCTTCACCCCCAGCCGGTAGTGCGCCCGGCCCACCTGCTCGCTGCGAACCGTGGCCTTTTCATCGAATTGCCCTTTCAGCAGACTCAGCTTGTGCTGGAGCATGCCTCGTACCAGTTCACCTATATTGCCACCGGAACGCTCGTAGGCGTACATCACATCAGCGATGTCGGGATTATCGAACAGGTAGTTGTAGCTGGTCTCCGCAAAACCCGCGGCGCCCTGGGCAAGGATGTCCTGGTAGCGGTCGAGCAGCAGCGCGTCCTCGCCGTTCAGCTGGAGAACGTAATTGAACTCCTTACCCTGAATCGGGCTGGCAGGGGATTTCCTGCGCGTACTGCGCCTCCCTTCCTCCCTGGAGCGTGTACTCTTTTTCGGTGGTGTTGGCATTGCCAAATCCAGCTATTGTTATAGTTGTAACAAGACGTTAGCACAAGACCCGGCATAAATACAATCAATCTGTCAGCACCCGCCGGCGCGGGCTGGAACAAGTTCTTGAAAACCGGTCGATTAGGCAAAAAGATCCAGCCGCCCGCTCTCCAGGAAGCTGCCGAGCGTGGTCTCCGGCACCCTTTCCGACCCTGTTTCCGGCAGGGGATTTCCCCCGTTCCAGGTCCTGTCACCACCCTCCCCGGCAGCGCGTTCCTGGCCGGCAAAGGACTGTCCGGAAACGTCCACGTCCACCAGTTCGACCCCGCTGGCGTCGAACATCTCACGCAGCCGGGGCAAGGCTGCTTCCAGCGCATCCCTGACCACCCCGTGTGCTGCATGGAACTGGATACTGGCCTGGTCATTCTGCACCTGGAGACGCACTTCCATCGGGCCCAGGTGCGCCGGGTTCAACTGGATCCTGGCCCCCTGCAGGTTCTGGCCGGCCATCCACTGGATGCGTTCTCCCAGTGCCTGTTCCCAGCCATCCTGGTTGAACTGCGCACCCAGGGTAAAGGCAGGCAACCCGACCGGCGTAGCAGGAGCGGGCGCCGGCGGCGCTGCAGCGGCTCCCGTTGCACTCGCGGCATCCGCGCGCGGCAGGGAGTCAGCCGTGCCGGGTACTCCCGGATCGCGCTGTTTGATACTGGACAGCAGCTCTGCCAGCGGGGTCTGCCGCTGACTGCTATCCGCTTGCGGAAGCTGCGCAAGCGCCCTGTCCAGGCCGGAATTTTTCAGTTCAAAAGGCGTTTCTTCCGATGTCGCCCGGTCGCCCGCAGCGTGTACAGCCGGTCTGCCATCGACTGCGACTGAAGGTGCCCGCTGACGCTGCTCCACGCCGGGGCCTTCCTCCTTTATGAGCTTGCCATCCACCGCGGCCAGCACGGCCGCCTGCGAACCGGCAACGGCACCGTTAGCCGGTATGGCCGTCAGTACCTGCTGCAACACCACGGCCAGCTCGCCGGCTGGATCAGCCACGCCATCGGCCTGCAGCTGTTCCAGCCGGGCGGTCATCCGTTCGACCAGTGGGCCGGTGTCGATACCCGCCTGTTCCGCACTGTCCAGCACCTGCTGCAACAACGGCAACAACTTGCCTCCCTGTGGCAAGGATTGCAGTTGCCGGGTCAGTTCATCCGCCCCGGCGGAAACCGCCGCTGCGTCGGCCGCCTGGGATGGCAACGCCGCATGCGCTTCGTCCAGCAACGGGGCAAATTCGCCAGGAATAGCCGCATCCTGCTGATTAATAGTTAAATTACTCCCGGCTGCGGCAGTGTTTCCGGTACTGCCGGGGGTTAGCTGTAGTGTTGCCAGGGGGGCATTCATCCCGTTGCTCCTGCATCCATCCAAGTGACCTGCAGGTTAACGGAGCAAGGCCTGTGCCAATCCTATTTTCTGTGGGTGTGCAGCGCACGCTCGTCCTGTTCCTGCTGCTCGCGGCGCTCCTGCTGGCGGTGTTCCTCGCGGCGATAGCGGTGTACCACCTTGTCGATGGCCTGACTGTGTGAACGAGTCTCCAGCCACTGGCGGCGGGTCTGTTCGTGCTGGCTGCAGCATTGCTCGATGAGGTTTTCCTGCTGGCGGATAGCTTCACCGAGACGATTGAGAAAAATGCGGTAGTCGCGTACGCGGGCAGCGCCCAGGCCGCTGCCGCCGGACTGTTCGAAATCCCTGGCATACTGGTCCCGGTAGGCGCACAGCTCTTCCAGCCGCGCGCGCTGGGCATCCAGATTCTGCTGGCTCTGTCCGAGTTCCTGCACCGCGTTCTGTTCACGGTTTTGCGCGACCCGTTGTACCGGCTGCATGCGTTTGGAGCGTGTCATCTCGTATCAATCTCTCCAGACCGAAAACTGTTGAAATAATCTTCCCGTAGGAGCGGGCTTGCCCGCTCCTACACCTCTGACTCTGTTCCCAGCGCCGCCGCCAGACCGGCCAGGCTATCGTTCCACGTCACCCGTTCGTGCATGTGCTGTTGCAGGAACCGGCTCATTTGCGGGTACATGCTGATGGCTTCGTCGACCCTGGCATCGCTGCCCGACTGGTAGGCACCCACGTTGATCAGGTCGCGGTTCTGGCGGTAACTCGAATACACCTGCCGAAAGCGCCGCACCGCCTGTTCGTGCTCGGGCGCCACGATGTTCACCATGACCCGGCTGATGGAGGCTTCGATATCAATGGCCGGGTAATGCCCTGCTTCTGCCAGTTCGCGCGACAGCACGACATGACCATCCAGGATAGCGCGCGCCGCATCGGCAATCGGGTCATTCTGGTCGTCGCCCTCCACCAGCACGGTATAAAACGCCGTGATCGAACCCCCCTTGTCGCCGGTGCCCGCACGTTCGACCAGTTGCGGCAGACGGGCAAACACCGACGGCGGGTACCCCTTGGTGGCCGGTGGTTCACCAATGGCCAGCGCCACTTCACGTTGCGCCTGTGCAAAGCGTGTCAATGAGTCCATCAACAGCAATACCTGTTTACCCTGGTCGCGGAAATACTCGGCTACACTGGTGGCCAGCATGGCCCCGTGCATGCGCATCACCGGCGAGTTGTCGGCAGGCGTGGCGACCACCACTGCCCGCGCGAGCCCTTCCTCACCGAGGATATTCTGTACAAATTCCTTGACCTCCCGGCCACGTTCGCCAATCAGTCCGACCACGATGACATCGGCGTCTGTGTAGCGTGTCATCATGCCCAGCAATACACTCTTGCCCACGCCACTGCCCGCGAACAGACCCATGCGCTGACCACGGCCGACACTCAGCAGGGCATTGATCGCGGCCACACCGACATCCAGCGGCTCACTGATGGGCGGGCGCGAGAGCGGATTGATCGAGCTCCCGGTCAGCGGTACGTGCCGGTCCGCCTGGATCGGGCCCTTGTCGTCCAGCGCATTGCCGGCGCCATCGAGCACCCGTCCCAGCAGGTGATCGCCGACCGGGACCTCGCAGCCGCTGTCGACCGGCACCACCCGCGCATCCGGCCCCAGGCCCTGCAGGTCACCAATCGGCATCAGGTACAGTTTGTCTGCGTGGAAGCCGACCACTTCGGCTTCAATCGGCCGGCCCAGGCGGGATTCGATCAGGCAGCGTCCGCCGATGACGGCCTGGCAACCCACGGCCTCCAGGGTCAGTCCTACCATGCGCGTCAGTTTGCCGGCCACCACCAGTGGCCGCGGCTGCACAGCGCGCTGAAGATACGGGTCCAGCCGCTGTTTGAGGCGTTCATTGCGGCCCCCCGCCAGCATCAGCTTTCCTGCCTGTCGGTATGACGCTGACCGCCCAGCACCCCGGCGATCACCGAGTTCAGGCGGGTTTCAATGGTGGCATCGATCTGTGAAGTGCTGGTTACCACCCGGCAACCGCCGCGATCCAGCACCGGGTCTTCCACCACCCGGATGGCCTGCTCGCCTTCCTGCAGGGACAAAGCCTCGCACACCAGCTCGGCATCTTCCGGGTTGAGTACCAGCTGTACCTCTCGTGCCGCGACCGGCAGTGCCGCCAGGGCTTCGCGCACCACACCGATCACCTGTCCGGGATCGGTTTTCAGTTCCCGCCGCACCAGCTGGCGCGCCACCAGCATGGCCAGTTGCGCCAGTTGCTGTTCGACACTGTCGTCCAGCTGCTCGAGCGGCTGTGCCAGTGTCTGAATAATCAGTTCCAGGATACGCGCCTGGCCCAGCATTTCCTCCCGGCCCTGGTCCCTTCCTTCCTGCAGACCCTGCCGGAACCCCTCCTGCCGGGCCTGTTCCCCGATTTCTTCCAGCTGGCGCGCAGTGACCGGACGGTTACGACCAGCGTCCTGGCCGGACTGCACCTCCGGCACGTTCCAGGCCTGGCAGTCCGACAACTCTTCGCTGCGTATAACCCTAGACAAACTGCTCCGCTCCCTTGCCACCCAGCACCAGTTCACCGGACTCGGACATACGCCTGGCAATGGCGAGTATTTCCTTCTGCGCGCCCTCGACTTCGCTGAGGCGCACCGGCCCCTTGTTTTCGAGGTCATCGCGCATCATCTCTGCCGCGCGTTTACTCATATTACTGAAGATTTTCTCCTTCATGCCCTCCTCAGCGCCCTTGAGCGCCAGGATCAGGGTCTCGGAGGACACTTCGCGCAACAAGGCCTGGATGCCGCGGTCATCGACGTCAATCAGGTTGTCGAATACAAACATGAGGTCCTGGATCTGCTGCCCGAGTTCGGCATCCGCGTCCTTGATCGCCTCCATGATTTCGCCTTCGATGGAACTGTCCACGAAGTTGAGAATATCCGCGGCGGATTTCACTCCGCCCACGGTGGAGGACTGCACGTTCTGGTTACCCGCAAACTGGCGTTCGAGAATCTCGTCGAGTTCCTGCAAGGCGGAAGGCTGGATACCGTCCAGCGTGGCGATGCGCAACAACACGTCATGCCGCGTGCGCTCCGGGAAGAATTTGATGACTTCAGCGGCGTGATCGTTGTCCAGGTAGGACAACACGATCGCCTGAATCTGCGGGTGTTCCAGGCGAATGAGCTCCGCCACCGCCCGGGCATCCATCCATTTCAGGGCTTCCAGCCCCTTGGTACTGCTGCCCAGCAGGATGCGGTCCATGAGTCCCTTGGCCTTGTCCTCGCCGAGGGCACCCACCAGCACGGAACGGATGTAATCATCCGAGTCCACACCCAGTGCGGTCTGTTCCTGAACGGTCTCGGTAAAGTTTTCCAGTACCCGGGTCACCTGTTCACGCGGTACATTGGTCAGGCCGGCCATGGCCGAACCTACCTTCTGGACCTCCTTGGGCCCCATATGCTTGAGCACTTCCGAGGCATTCTCCTCACCCAGCGTCAGCAACAGCACCGCGGCACGATCCGTACCACTCAGTTTCAGCTTGCTCTCATCCATCTTCGCCTACCCAGTTCTTCACTACCTGCGCAACGCGTTTCGGATCCTCGCCCACGACACCCCTGGCGGCTTCCAGGTGCTGCTCATAGCCCATCTGCGGCGCAGCCAGTTGCGCCTGTTGCGGACTGGCACCGGACAGGCTGAGCTGGTCCTCGCCGACACCGGCCTCAGCCGCTGTTGCCGCAGCCGGGACCATGGCAGCGGCCCGGCTGCCTTGCGCACCTTTCTCGGCCAGGCTGCGCATCACCGGCTTCAGCACACCGAAGATCACCAGCAGCACACCCAGGGCACCGACAGCCTGCCTGGCGACATCCCATACCCAGGGCTGTTCCAGCAGTGCGGGTTCCGGCAGGGGCTCGGCTTCCGGCTGCTGCATAAACGACGTATTGATGACATTGATGGTATCGCCACGCTGTTCGTCGAAACCGACCGCATCCTTGATCAGACCGGTAAAGCGTTTGATTTCGTCATCGTTCCAGGGCTTGCTGACCAGTTCGTCATTGTCATCCAGCTCCTGTTTGTCATCGAGCACCACGGCAATGGACAGTCGGCGAATGGTACCGCTGGCCAGTTTGGTGTGGCTGATGGTCTTGTCCAGTTCGTAGTTGCGGATACTGCTCTTGCTGTTGTTGATCGGTACGGCGCTCGACGAGGTACTCTGGCTGCCGGCATCCTGCCCTGCACCCGGCGCACTGGCCGTCGGCTGCAACGCTGTTTCATCCGGTGGCTGATTGGACAGCGCACCGGGAACACCGGATGCACCGGCGCTGCCCGTGGTGCTGTCCTCGCTGGTCTGTTCGCTGCGCAGCAGGCGTAGTTCCGGGCGGCCCGGGTTATAGACTTCCTGGGTCCGTTCGGTGGCGGTAAAATCCAGGTCGGCACTGATGCTGGCACGCACCCGGCCGGCACCGACAATCGGTTCCAGCAACTGGCGGATGCGCTCCGCGTAGGTCGACTCCAGCTTGCGGTTGTAGGAAAACTGCGTGGAAGTCGACGCCAAGCCGTTATCATCGCCGGCGCTGCTCAGTAACTCGCCGCGCTGGTCGACGACAGTGACCTTGCCGGGCTTCAGGTGCGGCACGCTGGACGACACCAGGTGCACAATGGCGGCCACCTGCCCCTCGTCCAGGCTACGCCCGGAATACAGGTCGATCATGACCGATGCAGAGGGATCGGAACGTTCGCGCAGGAACACGGAACGCTTCGGAATCGCCAGGTGCACACGCGCATTTTCCACGTTGCGCAGGGTAGTGATGGTGCGGCCCAGCTCCCCTTCCAGGGCACGCTGGAAACGCGCTGTCTCGATAAACTGGCTGGTGCCGAAGCCCTGCTCCTTTTGCAGCATTTCAAAGCCCATGGCATTGCCTTCCGGCAGACCGTCCTGCGCCAGTTCCATGCGCGCTGACTGCACCTTGCCGCTCTCCACCATGACCGCACCGGTGGTTTCGTCCACCTTGAAAGCGATACCGGATTTCTGCAGGGCATCGATCACCTGACCGGCATCCTTGCTGCCGAGGTTGGCGTATAACAGAGTGTAACCGGGCTGCTGTGACCAGAGCACCACCGCCACGCCGATAGCAACACTGGCAGCGAGACCGACCATCAGACCGATCTGCCGCAATGCCGGCAACCCCTGGAAGCCCTGAACTGTTTCTGCTTTAACCATTGCCATTGCTATGCTCTACCTGTAGTCAGACCGGCATACTCATGATGTCCTGGTACGCCGAAACCAGGCGGTTGCGCACCTCGGTCATGGCCTGGAAGGCGACACCCGCCTTCTGCAGGGCAATCATGACTTCGGTGACATCCACGCCTGGATCACCCGCGCTGAATGCACTGGACAGTTTCGAGGCTGCCTGCTGTGTGTCATTGACACTGTCAATCGACTGCTTCATCAGGTCGGCGAACTCGGTACGCGGCGCCTGTGCCGCGCCCGTTTCCGCCGCTCCGCCCTGTGCCGCGGCGGTCAGCCGCCGCATTTCCGCCAGTACCTGCTCCACACTATTGATGCTGCTCATGTCTCTACCCCCTCTAGGCCGGAACCGCTATACCCTGTTCGCGCATGCGTGCCAGCTTGTAACGCAGCGTGCGCGGACTGATGCCCAGCCGTTCGGCAGCCGCCTTGCGGCTGCCCTTGTCCACGCGCAGGGCATCCAGGATCATTTCAAATTCACGTGTTTTCAGGCCACCGTCCAGGCCGGCCTGCGCGGTCGCCGCGGCATCTTCTGCCGGCATCGGCCGCTGATTCCCGGCCGTATCGGCCGGTCCTGTGTCCATTTCAAAACACAGGTCATGCGTTTCGATCTGCTCCCCGTTCAGCAAAATGAGTGCGCGCTGAATCACGTTGTCCAGCTCCCGGACGTTACCCGGCCAGGCATGATCCAGCAGTGCCTGCTGCGCCTGCTTCGACAGGTGCGGCAAGGAACGACCGGCCGGCGAATACCTGCGGATCAGCCGGTTAGTCAGTGGCAGGATGTCGGCCTTGCGCTGGCACAGGGGCGTCAGGTGCAGCGGGAATACGTTCAGGCGGTAGAACAGGTCTTCGCGGAAACGACCGGCCGCCACTTCTTCGCGCATGCTGCGGTTGGTGGTCGCCAGTACACGTACATCCAGTGCAATGGTTTCACGCCCGCCCAGGCGTTCAACCTCGCGTTCCTGTAACACCCGTAACAACTTGGCCTGCAGGCCCAGGTCCATCTCGGATATTTCATCCAGTAACAGGGTACCGCCCTGCGCCTGCTCGAATTTCCCGGCGCGCGCCTGGTAGGCACCGGTAAAGGCTCCTTTTTCGTAACCGAACAGGGAGGCCTCCAGCATGTTTTCCGGTATGGCTGCACAGTTGATGGCCACGAACGGTCCTGCAGCGCGCGCTGAATGACGATGAATCAGCTGGGCAAACACTTCCTTGCCGGTGCCCGAATTACCGCTGATCATGACCGTGGCATCGGTACCCGCCACCCGTTTCGCCAGCGCAGCCAGTTTGCGTGTGGCGGGGTCTTCGGCGACCACTTCCGGGTCTTCGCCATCGACCGGCAGGTAGCGGCGAATCATATCCACCAGCACTTCCGCCTCAAACGGTTTTACCAGGTAGTCGGCTGCACCGGCGCGCATGGCATCGACGGCCTGCTCAATGGTGCCGTAAGCGGTCATCAGTACCACGGGCAGTTCCGGAATGCCTGCCTTGAGCTTCTGCAGCAGGGTGTTGCCGTCCATACCTTTCATCTGTACATCACTGACCACCAGGTCAAACGACTGCTGATCGATCAACTGCATGGCCTGTCTGCCATCATCTGCCGACTGCACACCGAAGCCGGCCAGTTCGACGGTGGCACACAGGGCGTCGCGCAGGGCCGGGTCGTCTTCAACAATCAGCACAGTGGATTGACTCATTACACATACCTCAAGCTGGCACTGTCTGCCTGCTGCTGCTTAGTCCGCTGCTCAGCGGGGAGCAGTTGTTGTCCATCGTGCAGCGGCAGCCGGATCACAAACCGCGCACCCTCCTGGCAAGCGGAATCAATTTCAATATCGCCCTGGTGCGCGCGGATGACCGCACGCGCAACCGCCAGACCCAGGCCGGTGCCACTGGAGCGGGTGGTGAAAAAGGGCTCAAAAATATGTTCGTGCAGGTCGGGAGAGATACCCGGCCCGTTATCCTGCAGGGTGATGCAGACGCTTTCATCCTCTGCCCCGGCGTACCAGGCCAGTTGCGGCCGGCAGTCGCAGGCGTCGAGCGCGTTGATGGCAAGGTTCGCCAGTACACTGGCAAGGATTTCGCGCTGGCAACACAGCTGGATATCGAGCTGATCCAGCTGCACCGCCCAGTCTGCATCACGCTCTTTCAGCTGCGGTAACAGCGTCTGTCGCACCTGCTCCAGCAACTCACCGAGCCCGACTGTTTCCTCGCTTCCCTGGCCGCCGCGGGCAAACACCAGCATATCGTTGACCATATGATCGAGGTGCCGCAGGCCTGTCAGCAGGCGCTCCACAAAACAATCATGTTGCGCACGCGGCAGGCCGGGCTGACTGAGCTGGGAGGCGTACAGCAGTGCGGTGGAAAGCGGGGTACGGACCTGGTGGGCAAGGCGGGCGGTCATTTCACCCATGCTGGAAAGCCGCTGGCTGCGCGAGGCGTCCTGTTGCAGGGTGCGTATTTCGTTACGCAGTCGGGTGCGCTCGCTGCGCGCCGCCGCCAGCTCCCGGTTCAGGCCGGCAACCTGGTTTTGCAGCAAGCGGTACGACCCGGTGAGCTGTTCGGAAACCTCCGCGAACCGGGCAAAGGCATCCTGCAGTTGTTGCTGTCTGGCAGCCGGTTGGCTCATATACAGGCGTACTCCCAAATGCGTTGCAAAAGCGGGGCTGGTGAGCCCGTGCATTACAAAGCAAGGAGTATGCCTGGAATATTATCTAGAGTTAAAACAGATGGTTAAAGACAACAGCTGCGCGGTGCGTCAAACTCTCGGCGCGCTGTCCGAACGCTGCAAACCGTATTTGCGTAATTTTTCCACCAGCGTGGTGCGGCGCATACCCAGACGCTTGGCGGCCTGGGCGACGATCCCGTTGGCGTCATCCAGGGCCTGGCGGATAAAGCCCACCTCCAGGTTGCTGAGGTGTTCTTTCAGGTCGAGTCCGCCGCGCGGCAGGCGGGGCTCTGTGTCCAGCTGGTACTGCGGCAGGCTGTTCTGCGCGCTTATGATCTCCTCGTTCAGGCGCGAGGCTTCGGCGCCACTCACATCACTCTGGAATTTCTCCGGCAGGTCAGCCACGTCGACCACGCCAAAGGGGTAAAGGATAGCCAGGCGTTCGACCAGGTTGGCCAGTTCCCGCACATTACCCGGCCAGTTGTACTGGCACAGGGCAACGGTGGCACCCTGAGTCAGACGTACCGAACCCCGTTTTTCGTGCTCGATGCGGCGGATCAGTTCATTGACCAGCAGCGGGACGTCTTCAACGCGATCCCGCAGCGGCGGCATCTCGATGGGAAATACGTTCAGGCGGTAGAACAGATCCTCACGAAACTTGCCTTCGGTGATGGCTTCTTCCAGGTTACGGTGGGTAGCGGCAACGATACGCACGTCGGCCTTGATGCTCTTGTTGCTGCCCACCCGTTCGAAGGTGCGCTCCTGCAGAACCCGTAACAACTTGACCTGCATGTTGAGGCTCATGTCACCGATTTCGTCCAGGAACAGGGTGCCCCCTTCCGCCAGCTCGAAACGCCCCTGGCGGGTACTGATGGCACCGGTGAACGCGCCCTTCTCATGGCCGAACAGTTCAGATTCCAGCAGGTCCGCGGGGATCGCACCACAGTTGACCGGCACGAAGGCCTGTTCACGGCGATTGGAATAGTAATGCAGGTTCCGCGCAACCACCTCCTTGCCGGTGCCCGATTCGCCGAGAATCAGCACATTGGCATCGGATTTCGCCACCTGCTGGATCATCTTGCGCACCATTTGCACGGCACGGCTGGTACCCACCAGGCTGCGGAACAGGTCGACCGGGCGCTGGTTAGCGCCTTCAGACTGGGTTTCGCGGTACACCTCGGCCTGGTGCAGGGCGCTGGTCAGCTGGGTGTAGTGGACCGGCAGTTCGACACGCCCGAGGATGCACGAACTGGGCTCGATGGCGACGGTCAGTTCCTTGTTCTTTTCCGACAGCAAAAAGATCGGCAGGTGCTCATCCAGGTCGTGGACTTCCTTGAGCAGCTTCTGCAACGCCTTGTCGGACTTGCAGGTTCCCACCAGCACCGCGAGGATGTCGCGGGGATCTTCGATGGCGGATTTCCAGTGCCCGCAGTCGGTTTCCAGCTCCGGGTGGTAATTGATAAAGCGCAATACCGACGTCAGTTCGCGGCCGCGCTCTGCATCGGCTTCGATCACTAGTACCCTGGGATCACTGACTGCCACCTGCGTTTCCCCCATCAATCCGGCCTCTGGCTGAATGGAATTTTTTAAAATCTGCCTTAAACAGCTGTACTGCAAAGTTAAGCACTCTTGGGCAAGAATGTCAAAATTTTGTCGTAAATTTGGCTGCGACTCTATTGATAATGCAAACAACTGTTTTATTGGAAATTTACGAATTTACAGCGCACGCTGCCAGCGACCTGCACAGGTCCGGAAACGGATCAATATCAGGGATTTTCAGGTAAAACCGGGGGATACCGGGTAACATGGCCCGGTCGCGCGGCCGGGTTGCATCACTGCAAGGAATCTCTGTAACGAAGCAGGTCTGCCCCGCTAAGGTGCACAGCCCCGGTAGGCTGCGGCGGCACTGCGGCCTGCCCTGCCCGCCTGTAATTCGCAACCCAGCCGGTCACGACACTGTTGACCCAGCCGGGTGACCTGCTGGTTGATGGTGAGTATTTCACGGATAGCCACGGCCACCTCGGGGGCATCCTGTCCGCTGGCAGGCTGCCGGAAACAGTCCCCTACCAGCGCCTTGCGGCGGGTTTCCAGCCCGGCGACCAGTGCCCACTCGCCGGCCTGTGCCTTTGACAGCATATCCTTGCTCAATTCGATAATATCCCTGAGTTGTCGACTGCGATTCATATCCATATGGTTTGTTCTCCCGGATTCAGGCGCCGGTCGCGTGCTGCGCAGCCTGGTCGGCGATCGCGTCCCAGGCTTCCTTGATCTGCCGCAGCAGGTCCGATACTTCATCCAGCAAGGAGGTATCGTTGTCGCGGTTCGCCTCGATCAGCCGTCGTTCCATGTAGATGTACAGGTCTTCCAGGTTGCGGGCGATTTCGCCGCCACGGTCCTTGTCGAGGCTGGATTTCAGGCCTTCGATGATCGATATCGCACTACCGACCTGTTCACCCTTGGGCTGGATTTCGCCCCGTTCCATGTGCCCACGGGCAGCTGCGATCTTGTCCAGCGCACCTTCCAGCAACATCTGTATCAGCCGGTGCGGACTGGCGGACTCGATACCGGTCCGTACCGCGTTCTCACTGTATTGATCCAGCGCATTTCGAACACCTGCAAAGCTCATTTCCTGCTCCTTGTTACTACATGCCCCGTGTCCTGGAGCATAAGCGGTTACCGGCTACTGCCGGTCTATATCTTTGGCAACGCCGCCAGCTGCTGGGTAAGAAAGGTACTCGTCCCCTGCAGTTCTCCCATCAGGGTGTCCAGCGCGGTGAACTGGCTCCGCAGGCGCTGCTCGCGCAACCCCAGGCGGAACTCCAAATCCTGGATCCTCTGGTCAACCGTACCGATACGTGTATTCAGTCCCTCCTGCCGGGTACCGATCAGCCCGTCACTCTGCACAAAGGTACTGACCAGCGCATCGACCCTGAACAGGTAACCCTGATTGTCATTGGCGAACAATTCTGCCATGCCACTGAAATCACCGTCGACCGCTTTCTGCAGTTTGCTACTGTCCAGTGCCAGTTTGCCATCCCGCTGGAAGGATACGCCCACTTCGGACAGGTAGGTGAAACTGCTGTTCAGCGTACCCGGCGGAGTATTGAACACCGCCTTGATCTGGTTCTCGATACTGCGCAGGGTATTATCCGCTTCCAGGTCGTTGCCCTTGCCGGACAGACCGTCGATGGTGGTCTGCAGCTTGTTGTACTCGTCGACAAAAGACTGCACCGAGGCAGTGACCGCCTCGGTGTCGCGGCTGATATCCAGCTGCACGGCGGCCGTGGTTTCTCCCTTCAGGTTGAGAGTGATACCGGTGATGGCATCGCTGATCGTGTTACTGGAACGGGTAATGGTGTACAGGCCATCCACCAGCAGCTCGGAATCCAGCTGCAGCGGATCATTGATATCGGTGAGTCCCAGGTCGCTGCCCAGGGATCCGGTAAAAGACAGACCGATGGCATTGGCGTTACCGGTTTCAGTGGCCGTGAGGACCAGCCGGTTGCTGCCGCTGTTTTCGCTGATAACGGTTGCCGACACGCCGGTGTTGTCCGGTGCGTCATTGATGGCATCCCGCAACTGGGAGAGCGTCATGCCACCCCCGTTCACAGTGAATGCATTACCGTTGACAGTAAAAGTGACCTGGTCCCCCGCTCCACCCAGCGTGGTGGTAGCGGTATCGGCGATGGCCAGTGACCCCATCTTGTGGGATTCGGCCAGATTGACGACCTGGATATTGGTAAAACCGGTAGCAGCGGTGCTGTCAGCGGTCGCCGTGAAGGCGGCCTCATCAGCGGAAACCGCCTTGTAGACCTCAAAGGCATCCAGGCTTTTCAGGTCCCCCAGTGCCGTCTGAAAACCGGCCAGCGAGCTTTGCAGCGTACCGTAGGCACTGAGCTGCACTTCCAGGTCCTGTCGACTGCTCTGCAGATTCCGCAACGGTCGTCGCTCGACCGTCATTAACTGCTCGACGATCGAGTTGACGTCCAGTCCGGAACCGATGCCGGGTGCGCTGATCACGTGCTGACCTCATTGGTTATTACTGACTGAACACTACACTGCAAAAGCAGTGCCAGCCTCATGCCTGCTCCCGGAGAATCACACTTTCCGGTGCATCCAGGTTCTTCGCGATCCGCAGGGTCTCTTCGGAAGGAATCTGCCGAATCACTTCTTGTGTTTCAGAATCAACCACTTTGACCACCAGGCGGTCACTGTCCTTGTCGATGCTGAAGCTCAGGTCACGCTGAAAGTTCTGCACGAAGTCGCTGATCTGACTGACCGCACTTTCCACTTCCGCTGTATTTTCTGTAGTCCCGGCCTGTTCCACCTGGCGCAGCGGCAGATCCTGTCCGCGCGCGGCGGATTCATTCCGGCCTACCTGTCCTGCTTGTTCCGGTACTGGTGACACCTGCGGTGCCTGTGGCTGCATTCCCTGCAAACGATCGATCCCTGCGTCCCGTGTGAATGTAGTTATATCGGATGACATCGTTCACCTGCCTGTATAAAGCGGAAGGGTGGAGCATCCATGCCACCACCCTTCCCTGGTATTGCCAAGATACTGCTACGAACGTGGTGCTTACCGCAGCAAGGTCAGTGCCGTCTGCGGTATGGTGTTGGCCTGCGCCAACATGGCCACACCGGCCTGCTGCAGGATCTGCGAACGTGTCAGGTTAGCCGTTTCAGCCGCGAAGTCTGTATCCTGGATACGACTGCGGGCAGCCGAGAGGTTCTCCGAGTACGTGGTCAGGTTTGACACGACCGACTCGAAACGGTTCTGGACCGCACCGAAGGTCGCACGTGACTTGGACACGAAATCGATACCGGTAGTGGCGGAATCCAGGTTGCCGATCGCTGTCACAGCGGCAGCCGAAGTGCTGACATCAATGGTGCCGGTCGCCGTCAGGGTCGCGTTGTAACCCGTGATGGTGGTCAGGTCCAGGCCGGTCACACCGATACGGTTTTCGCTGCCGGAATCCTGGCCAATCTGGAAATTCAGCGTGGTAGCGCTGGAATTCAGCAGGCTGGTGCCATTGAAGGAAGTAGTGGTAACGATACGTGAAATTTCCTGGGTCAGCTGGTCGACCTCGGCCTGCAGACCGGTACGGTCCTCGACCGTGGCGTTGGCGGACTGCACGGCGATTTCACGGATACGCTGCTGGGCGGACTGGATCTGGTCCATCGCGCCTTCGCCCGTCTGGGCCAGGGAAATGCCGTCCTGGGCATTCCGTACTGCCTGGTTGAGGCCGCGGATATCAGCGGTCATCTTCTGGATACTGAACAGGCCGGCCGCATCGTCCTTGGCGGAAGATACACGCAGACCGGAAGACAGGCGGCGCAGGGAAGTTTCCATCATTCCCTGGGAAGAACTCAGGTTACGCTGTGCGTTGAGTGACGCAATATTGGTATTAATGGTCAAAGCCATGGTAGATACTCCTGAACTTTAGACGGATACCCGCAGAGGTATGCGGGGATCGACGTCTGTTATCACTAGCGGATATACCATCGCTATGGTATTCACCGCTTCCGTCAAGGTTAGCGTTCGCGGGCAAGGAAACTTTAAGCCACCGGAAAGGTTTTTTTGGCGTTCTTATACACTGTATTTTCAACAGCTTGAGAAACCTGCAAGCGCCCCGGCAGACCGTTCGCGTACCGTTCTACAACGTGGCAGCCCGCTGCCGGCCGGCCTGCCGCGCCCCGAGGACATCCGCCGGGTCCAGCGCCGCAAGCCACTCCTGCAGGTGCTGCTGCAACATCCATTCAGCCCGCACCCAGGCGCGCAGTGCATCACCCTCGCGCCGTGTGGCATCCATATCGTGGATACGCTCACGCACTGCCTTGATCCAGGCACGCGGCTGATTGGGCACCCTGCATACCGGCGCCTCCCGGTAGGGTGCAATATCGGTCGCGATGACGGGCCAGCCCAGAGCGCCGTATTCCAGGATACGCAGGTTGCTTTTCGATTGATTGAAACGGTTGTGTTCCAGCGGCGCCAGTGCGAGATCAAGGTTCAACGTCGCCAGCTTCTGCGGGTATTTCCCGAAGGTCACCGGGTTGTGTATTTCCTTTACGTACGGGTGCAGAAAATCGGGACACATACCGAAGAACACCCAGTCGACCTCCTGCGCGGTCTCCCGCACCACTTCTTCGAGCAGCTCCAGGTCACCCAGGTGCTGCTGCGCGCCGGCCCAGCCTATGCGTGGTTTGGCCGACGTCGCCCGGCGCGATTCCAGGCCGCCCCAGACGGTTTCATCCAGGTAATTCGGCACCACGCGCACATCGTCCGTCATGCCACGCAGTTCATCTGCCAGGGGCTCGGTCGTCACAATCAGCCGATCAGCAATACCGAGGCAGCGGCGCAGGCGCTTCTTGACGTCCCTGTAGCCGGTTTTTGAGAACGGGTTCTTGGGCGGCAGGGCAAATATCAGGTCGTCCTGACCGAACACGATAAACGCGCTGTTGATCTTTTTGTATGCTTCCATGCTGTCCATGTAAGCATCGTGCATGGTGTTGTGCATGAGCAGGGTATCCGGCTGCAGGCGTTCCAGCTCGGCCATGCTGGGCCAGGGCACCAGTTCCTTGTTGAATGGCAGAACCAGGCTGTTGGCGCGCTGTTCCCGGTGCAACACCTCCAGTGGCTGTTGAATACGGAATTTCCAGGATCCGATGGATCCCGCAGCAAAGCCAATAATCCTGGCTGCACTCCGGTCGTCCGGCTTCCAGCCCGGCACAAAGCGGTCATCGGTCGTAAAGCGCTCCCCTGTCAACGCCAGGTTGGGACTATAGGCCGGGTCATGCGCAAGTATTGGCAGTGATTGCCTGCATAGCTGACCGGATTCACTGAGCGCCAGTTGATCCAGATCGAGTCCATCCAGCCCGGACGGAGCCTCACCGGCAAACATCAGGGTTGAATGCGGTGTCCACAGGATTTTTCCACCTGCCGCACGCACCCGCAGGCAGAAATCAACAGCCTGGTAGAAACCCAGCCGCAGGGACAACGGTGAATCTCCTGCCGATGTCAGCACCGACTTACGGACCAGCATGCAGCTGTTCGATACTGCCGACAGCTCCTGCGCCACCTGGGCACGTCCCATGTAGCCCGATTCATCCAGGGAAAGCCCGCCGAAGGCCCCCATACCGACTGCGTAGGAACCGGCCCCGGTAACAATACCGCCGCCCACCACCTTCTGTTCCGACGAAACCAGGCGGGGCGCCACCACGGCGACACCCGGCCTGTCGAGTAACGCCACCAGTCGCCCCAGCCAGTCGGGCTGAATGGCAATGGCGCCCGGGCTCATCAGCAATACGTGTTCGGCCTGCGAAGCGCGCGCCAGTTCCAGCACAGCCTGCCAGTGGTCGACAGACGATGAACAGCGCACCACTTCGATCCGCTCCCCGCCAGTCGCCGTGGCAGGAAGCTCGATGTCGTCTTTCAACAACAACCGCACACGGAAGTCCGGGTACGCTGTCCGGGACCACAGCTTATCCAGGAACAGCTCCAGCATATCCGGCTTGCCGCTGACCGGGACAATGATGTCCACCGGCGGCCTGTCCGCACAGGCATAGTCGACAAAACAGCTGCCAAACAGGGTGCCCGGTCTCACTTCAGCCTCGATCCCGCAGCGTTCCAGGTGCCCGGCAACGCAAGACCTGCGATTGGCGGCAATGAGTTCCTGGTCCAGCGCCAGTTGATAGCGGTCCTGGCGGTGTACCAGCACATCCGGGATATGCCCCACCCCCTGTTCCCCACAGCACTCGATCACTCGTAAAACGGTGTCATAAACCTCCGCACCGTTCTGTTGACCCCAGCCGCCGGCTGCAAGCAGCATCGCCCGCTCGATCAGGACCGTATTGCCCATGTACGGCATCGCACGCAACAGTTCCAGGTTACAGTCCGGCTTGAACAGCGGGTCATAGCGTCGGCCATCCGGGTCTACCCGGTCTTCATCCATATAGACCAGCCGCCACTCCGGGTGCCGGTGCAGATGGTCCACGTGCCGGTACAGCCAGTGCGGTTCCAGGACCACGCCGGCCTCCAGCAGGCCCAGCCATTCTGCTCCGCTGGCAGCAAGCACTTCATTTACACCATCCATCAGCGCGCCATCGACCTGGTGCCACTCCAGGTTATCCAGCTCTGCGAACACCGGGTCGGGACAGGGTTCACCGGAAACAATACTCAGTCCCCAGCCGCCGTACAGCTGGGAGGCAAGAGAGTCCAGGGTATCCGCCACGGCCGCCTCCTGGCCGGCGACGTGGGTCATCACCAGGTGTACCGACGGCTGTAAAGTCCATGCTGTCTCCATGCGCGTGGCATAGCGGACCATATCCCTGTCATTCAGGTCGTGCCGTTCCATCCAGGCGCTGTAACTGTCTTTTCCCCCCACCCCGGGCACCGCGGACTGCGCGTCGATGTGCCCGTCCGTCGCCGTCCACGCGTCGATATTACTGGTCAGCTGTTCAAGCATTTTCTCACGCTGTGCGCGCAGATCTTCCGTGAGCTGTTTTGCATGACGCGCATAGATATCCCGGTACGCCTGCACGGTATCGCTCAGCCGCCGGCGGGAAACATTATCGACCTGATCGGTACGGTGTCTGACTTCCACTGTCGTCTTGCCCACATGGCGGAAACCGTACCGGTCGGCCAGCCGCAGCAGGAATTCCCAGTCCTCGTAACACGACAGACTGTCATCGAACAGGCCGACCTGGTCCAGGCAGGAGCGCCGGTGCGCCCAGGTATTGATGGGGATATAGTTATTGACCAGCAGTCGTTCCCGGGAATAGTCATCGTGCCGGTAGGGATTGGAGCGGCCAACTTCCTGCACACTGCCATCTGCAACGGTTTCCTTCACCACCACTGCATCGGTATAGATAAACGACTCCCCTGCACCGGCCATTTCATTGACAACGGTCTGCAGGTGATGCGGGAGGTAACAGTCATCATCGTCCAGGTAGCAGACCAGCTCACCCCGGGCTTCGGCCAGCGCCGTATTCCTGGCCGCCGCCTGTCCCCGTGACCAGCCGAATTCGATACAGCGGATACGGCCTGAATGAGCTCGTTCCTCCACCAGGTGCCGGATACTTTCACCGCCGTCATTGACCACAATCAGTTCCCAGTTGCGGTAACCCTGTGCAAGTACAGAATCCAGCGCCCGCCCCAGCAGGTGCAGGCGGTCTTTGGTTGGCATGATAATACTGATGTGCGGGGTTTCCTGACCGGGATCATCCAGGGCGCCGGTAATGTCGTGTTCGACCGGCACCAGGTAGCCCGGGCAAAGTTGCGGCCGTTCACCCCACTCGGCAGGCCAGTTACGCTCCCTGGCCTGTTCCGACTCGGCGGCACCCGCCCCGGCACTCGCATGTTCAATACTGTTTGCAGAGGCCAGGTACAGACCGAGCACCTCGGGTATGTGCCTGAACATCTCGGTGGCCGCCATGCGCAGCCAGAAATCGTAATCCCCGGCCACCTCCATTTCAGCATCGAAAGAACCGTATTTTTCGTGCAGCGATCTGCGCCACATGGGTTGCGGGCCGATATAACAGACGGCAAACAGGTGACGCGGGTCAAACCCGGGCCATCGAAACCAGGCCTCTACAGGCGCATCTTCAATACTGGCATTCTCTACCCGGGTAAGTGCGGAATCCGCGTATACCAGCGCAACATCGGGATTGGCTTCCAGTTCGGACACCATGCGTTCATAAGCGCGAGGGACATGGCGGTCATCGGTATTGGCACTGCTCAGGTATTTCCCGCGGGCTTGCGCGATAGCCCGGTTCCAGGCGGCGTAGATAGTCTCCCGCTGCCCAGTACGGAGGTAACGGATATTCGAATAGCGTTGCTGAAACTCACGGACAATCTCGCCTTCACGCTGTTCCGAGCCGCTGTCCACCACAATGATTTCGAGCCGGTCTGCAATGGTCTGGGCTTCGAGATCCTCGAGACAGCCCCTGATAAACCGTTCGCTGTTATACGTTGAGACAATCGCTGTAACCAGTATGTCGTTGCCCTGCCCGGAATCGTGCCCCCCCCGGTACGCCCCTGTAACGGCGATTCCTGTTGACATCGCCGTGCCGACAACCATTGCAGCAGGCACATTTTCCGCCAGGGATTCATTGCCCTCGCACAAACCTGGATCCAGGCCATCGGATGACGGCGTGCCGTCAAGGCCGAACAGCAGGCGGGAAATTTCCATGTCGCCGGGATTCTGCTCCAGGTAGGCGTTGTAAAGATTCCTGGCATCGTCTTTTTTGTCCAGGGCATCCAGGATCCGGCCGCCGTTGATGATGACGTCGCGGTTCAAGGGGTCCAGTTTCAGTGCTTTCAGGAGGTACTTCAGTGCAGTATCCACCTCGCCGGCCTGCCAGTGCAGCACAACGATGTTGTTACAGCTGATGACATCTCCCGGATCAAGCCGGTGCGCCTGGTAGAAAAGTTCGCTGGCCTTGCCGATATCACCGGCCTCGAAGGCACGTTCCCCTTCCCTGTTCAGCGAAGCCGGTGTACGCGCATGCACCGGGGGCTTCGCGCAGGCTTGCGGGAATGCGGTCGATCGCAGCTGCTTTTCAAACGCATCGCCCGGATACCCGAGACACTGCAGTACCTCTTCTCCGAGATGCTCCAGGTAGGACAGGGCGTACGGCTCAAGCCCGTTATCCCTGAATGTGGCGCGCCATTTTTCAACGTACTCGTCAACCGGCGCGGTGTGACCGTTGACGTTTGTGGAATCACCCAGGCCACCTTCCGGTGCGGGATTTTCTCCGTATTTCAGCATCGGGTGATAGGTCGGTATTCCCAGGTATTTGCAGATCCGGTCAATCTCCGAACCACTTTCCGCAACAATGTCTTCATACCGCGTCACGCAGATTCTGTCGCCCAGCTGCCTGATGGACTGCGCCAGCATGGCCGGTCCGGCAAGCATGTCCCGGCAATGTGTGCTGTTTTCGAATGCGGTGGTATTGTTCTGAAACCAGGTTTCCAGTACCGAGGCAAGCACCGCAAGCGGGTTGCGCAATAAAACGACAACCTTTGCCCTGGGGAAAGTCCTGACAAGTTCGGGAAGGATATAGAAGTAGCGCGGGGTCTTGTCCAGGAAGCGGGTCTTGCCGGAAAACCTGACTGCGCGCGAATACAGCACCTTGCTCATCTGGCGCACACTGTCGTAATAATTCTCTTCCCCGCCCGGCAGCTGTTCAAGAAACTCTGCCAGCGCCTGCCTGCAGGTCCCGGCGTCATACTCGGCGCTGACACCCTCGTGCTTCAGCGCATACAGGGGATTCAGCATGAGCCAGGGTTCGGCCTCGGTGTGGATATCCGGGTGACTGCCGAGCACGCGTTGCAGCATGGTGGAACCGGAACGTGGCAGTGAAACCAGGAAGATCAGGCCCTCGCCATCCGCGCTGATCTGAGCAGGCATATAGGGCAGATCAAGACTGTCCAGCGCCATCCTGTAGGTCGCCTTGTCGCGTGCCGTCGACATGCTGTTTTCCGGCCAGAAGCGGCGTATCGTTGCACGCCCCACGTCTCCCATACTATCCGGAATCAGCGCCGCGTTCTTGCGCAACACCTTGTTTACTTCCGCCATGTGGCGGTACATGGGCGCATGATGCTCGCCCCCGCCATGGATCAGGTACACGACATTCGCGTCGCATACGTGCGCAATGGGATACCTGCTGCTCATGCGGATATTGAAATCCCAGTCTTCGTACATACCGACACATTCGTCGAAGAACCCCAGCGACTCCATGGCGTCGCGCCGCAGGAGATAGTTTCGCAAAGACATCTCGCGCCGCAGGACCTGCTCGAAAATATCCCCCTCGAAACCGGGTTCTGTCCCCCAGAATGCCTGGGTCCGGGTCGGTCTGGCCAGGTCATCCCAGTAAAGAACGACCTTGGAGTACACCCAGGCCGCGCCCGTCTCCTGCAGGCGCAGGTATTCTCTCTCGAGTTTTTCCGGAAGCCAGATATCATCTCCGGCGATCAGCGAAATATAGTCACCCCTGGCCACCCGGAAACCGGAATTGAGGTTGGCGGGAATACCGATATTCACCTGGTGAGTCACAAGCCGGACGATGGCCGGGAACCGGCTGGCGTAGTCTTCCAGTATTGCACGCGTCCCGTCCGTCGACGCATCATTACAGACGATGATCTCAAATGGCTGCAGGGTCTGCCCGAGCAGGCTGTCCAGGCATTGTGCGACGTGTTGTTCGTTGTTATGGGCGATGACAACGACACTGATGCGTGCCGGCTGTTGACCGGCGTTTTGACCGACACTCATAGCGTACGCTCTCCCAGCAGATACTTCAGCGTCTCCGCAACACGTTCAACGGCCGCGTTTTCAAGTTCAGGGTACAGGGGCAGGCTCAGTACCTGGCCGGCCGCCTGCGTGGTAACGGGCAACCCGGCGTGCCGGGCGGCTGTTCCTGCCAATGCCGGCTGCCTGTGCACGGGAACCGGGTAGTGCAGGCCGCAGGAAATCCCTTGCGCCTGCATTTTTCTGTGTATCTCATCCCTGCCGGAAAGACGTATCACATAAAGATGATGGGCCGATTCGGCCCACGGCCTGACGGTCGGTACGGTAATACCGTCCACATCCGAAAGCAGTCGATGGTAGTGTCCGGCCACTGCCCGGCGCGCGGCATTCCACCGCTCCAGGTAAGGCAGCTTTACAGCAAGCACAGCACCCTGGATGCCGTCCATACGATAGTTGAAACCCAGTTCGTCATGGCAGTAACGCTGCGACTGACCGTGATCGCGCAAACTGCGCAAACGCCGGTGCAGGTCCGGGTCAGATGTCACTACCGCCCCGCCTTCTCCCCAGGCGCCAAGATTCTTGCCCGGGTAGAAACTGAAACAGGCCATGTGGCCCAGCGAGCCCGCCCGCCTTCCCCGGTAGCGGGCACCGTGCGCCTGCGCCGCATCCTCGATCACGTACAGGCCGTGGCGCGCCGCCAGCTCCATGAGCGGCTCCATGTCCACCGGGTGCCCGTACAGGTGGACCGGCAATATGGCTTTGGTCCTGGGGGTAATCTGTGCCTCGATCTGTTGCACATCCATGATCATGGTATCCGCTTCGATATCCACGAATACCGGCGTGGCACCACAGTAAAGAATGCCCCACACCGTGCCTACAAAGGTGCTGGATACGGTAATCACCTCGTCACCGGGGCCTGTGCCGATCGCCCGCAGCGCCATATGGACAGCGGATGTCCCGGAATTGCAGCCCACTGCGAAGTCTGCCTGACAGTACGCTGCAAAAGCGGATTCAAACGACTCGACTGCCTCCCCAAGCACGAACGATGCCCCGTGCACCACGTGTTTAACCGCCGCTTCCAGCTCGTCGCGAATTGCGGCATTCTGCCGGGCGAGATCGGCAAAGGGGATACGGCTGTCTGCTTCCTGCTGTACTGCTTCCAGTATTTGTACCATGACCTGCTGTACTCTCTGTCAGCCCGGGAGCCGGAAAGGACCGGCTGCTACGGGATTAAATGACCGTCGGTGCAAACCTCGACCGGGGCTAATAGATAATGGGAACCAGCTGTCCGCTGTTGCGGATCGATTCCGTGGACGCTTCGAGCACCCGCACGACATTCAGGCCGGCGACCCCGTCGTTGAACGGGCGCTTGCCGCCGCGGATGCATTTGCTGAAATAGGCGCACTCCTTGTACAGAGCCTCCGTGGCATCGATGCGCGGTGCCCACATGTCACCGACCCGGTACTGGATCAGCGTGTTGTACACTGCTTCCCGGTCGGATTGCTCCACGGTAATGCCCTTGTCATAGATCTTGACCTTCTCGTTCGACTCCATATCGTCAAACACCAGCATCTTTTTCACGCCGCCGATGATGATCTGTCGCACCTTGCGCGGCGCCAGCCAGTTGACGTGAAAATGCGCCAGGGTGTTGTCGTCAAAGGTAAGTGTCATATAGGCCAGGTTTTCCAGGCCGGTACCGGCGTGTGCGGCGCCCAGTGCCGATACCGCTACCGGTTTTTTATCCAGCACATGCAGAAGGATACTGAGATCATGCGGGGCCAGGTCCCAGATCACATTGACATCGCGCTGGAACAGGCCGAGGTTGATGCGCGTGGAATCGAAATACAGTATTTCGCCCAGTTCACCGGCAGCAACCAGCCTGCGCATCGTTTCCACGGCACCGGTAAACAGGTAGGTATGATCCACCATCAGCAGGCGGTCATGCTTTGCCGCTATTGCGACCAGTCTTTCCGCCTCGCGGACGCTGGTAGCCAGCGGCTTCTCCAGCAGCACGTGCTTGCCGGCGCGCAGGGCCGCTGAGGCAATCGGGAAATGGCTGGCTACCGGCGTAGCAATGGCAACCGCCTCGATATCAGGGTCTGACAGCAGGCGACCGTAATCCGTGGTGCCGGATATACCGGGAAACTCTTCGCTCATCCGCTTCAGCTGTCCCGCATCCCGGTCTGCAACCGCCGCCATTTCGCAGTCGGCAGCGCGGGAAAAGTTGCGCACCAGGTTCGGACCCCAGTAACCGTAACCGATCACCCCGACGCAAACCGGTCGTGTGGCCTGCCGGGCGGGGACACGCGGTTCTGCGGACGGAAAATCCAGCAGTTTTTGTGCTGCAGCAACATTGGACTTGGACATAGTGAATCCCAGTGGCCTGTTTGCACAAACACATAGCAAGATACATACCACCGGCCCGTGACCGGAGTACCGCGACATCGGGCCAGTTCACTCATGCCGGTTCGGGGAAAATTGGTACGAATCTGGCATAGTGCTTTTACGTATGTACAGGACCGGCACCACGACCAACTTGATATACCACTCGCGATGACAGAATCAGCCCGGAAAATCACCCCGACCCGGCCGGAGACGGGTGTGGTAGCAGCCCTGGAAAAAGCCGAATGGCAAAGTGTGCTGTTTGCACCGCGGCCTTCACGCTACCGGCTTGGCTTTCTGCAAGCGGCCTGGCCGCTGAATACCATCCGCATCCAGGTACACAGGAACCACCCTTTCGAGTTTGTCGCCGGACTGGTTCCGGCCTTTGCCGCGTACACCGACCTGGGTGTGGAGTTCAGTTACTCGGAATACGATGACGCCCTGAATTTCTCCGGGCACAGGGAAGCGGATGTCGAAATTCTGTGGCTCGATTACGATCGCTACGCCAAATTTCTGGCGACTGATGAGTTGCTGGCGTGGTTGTTCGGGCGACTTGCCCACCTGCGCGAACGATCCCAGGGTCGTATCCTGGTCTGCAACTGGGCCTCGACCCATCCTGCGGCCGACCGTTTCAACCGACAGCTGAACACGCGCCTGGCGGGAATTGCAGATGCATTGGTCTGTGACCAGGCCGGGCTGATGTCCGGTCTCGGCGATGACTACTTCGATGACCGTAATATCGCGCTGGCCGGCAGCGCATTGAGTCATGCCGCCTGCATGGAAACGGCCAGGATGTTTGGCCTGAGCTGGTTACCCGCAGCTGTATATCCACGCCTGAAGGCTATCGTTGTCGATCTCGACCATACACTCTATGCCGGGGTCGCCGAGGAGGACGGGATCGCAAGGCTGCGACTGGAAAGCGGCCATATCGAACTGCAGCGACAGTTGTCCACCCTGCGCGACTCCGGCGTACTGCTGGCCATCTGTTCCAGGAACAATCCCCGGACGGTGGACAAACTGTTCCGGCAACGCAGGGATTTTCCCCTGGGCCTGGAGCATTTTTCCGCCATCGCTGCCAGCCGGTCTTCCAAGGTCAAGGGACTACGCAACATTGCCGGCACACTGTCCATCGGGATGGATGCTATCCTGTTTATCGATGACAACCCCGCTGAACTGGCTGAGGTTGCAGCCGCATTTCCGGGAATCCACACGCTGCTGGCAGGCACAGGCCCAGTGGCTACGCACGAGGTCCTGCCCCGCTATCCACGCCTCCACCAGTGGCAGGCGCACAGGGAAGATACACTGCGATCTGCGGACATGCTCGCCAACCGGGAACGGCGCAGGCTGCGCAACGAGATTCCGGACAGTGGCAGCTACCTGGAAGCACTCGGGATGAAACTGACGTTTCACCTGGACCCGCGGCACCTGCGCGGACGACTGCACGAACTGTCCGTCAAAACCAACCAGTTCAACACAACCATGCTACGCCTCAGCGAACACGACATTACCTCCAGGCTGGCAGACCCGGACTGTTTTACCATCGCTGTGGAACTCGGGGACCGTTTATCCGAAAGCGGGGTTATTGCTGCATTGTTTGCGCGCAAGGAGAATGCAACGCTGGTGGTGGACGAAATCTGTATCAGCTGCCGTGCACTGGGGCGCGAGATCGAAGCTGTCATCCTGCTTGAGTCGCTGCAAAAAATGATGCATCTTTCCGCCACCGATACCGCCATCATCAAACTGACCCGTGGGCCGAAGAACGCGCCGGCTGTTGCATGCCTTGAGGCTGTTTTCCGGCCTGACGGACAACAGGATAGCGACCATGGGGAGTACAGCTGTGGTGCACAACAGCTGCTAAACATTCCAACCTGCCATTGCGTCACTATACGCTGGGAGAACTAGACGATGCACAAGCCGGATATTGAAACACTGGTACGAGAGTGCCTCTCGCAGGTGCTGAAAAGACCCATCCAGGCCGGCACAGCGGTTGCCCGGGAGGATGACGGGAGCTGGGATTCGCTACGGCACGTTGAACTGGTCTTTCTGCTGGAAGAGCGCACCGGCATCCGTTTTACACAGGAGGAAATTACCGGCATTCGGGATTCGCAGGACATCGTTCACCTGGTTGCCGGCAAGCATGGACCATAGTATCACCGTAAGCGGGTACTATTTCGAGCTCCGCCCGGTCAGGCTGGAGGATGCGGCTTTCATGATCAGCCTGCGCACAGACCCCGAACTGGCCACGTACCTGAACCCCACTTCCGGGCACCTGGAAGACCAGCAGGTCTACCTGGAAAACTACTTCTCCACACCGGGAGACTATTACTTTATCGTTCAGGGGAAGACTTCCGGGGAAGCGGAGGGCATGCTGGCCATCTACGGTATCGACCACCGCTCACAGAGCGCCGAGTGGGGACGATGGATTCTCAGGAAAAATTCCCTGGCCGCGGTGGAAAGCGCCTGCCTGGTGTACCGGGCCGGCCTGGAGGAACTCGGCCTGAAGGAACTGTACTGCCGCACCGTTGCCCGGAACGAACGCGTGGTTTCCTTCCACGCCTCCTGTGGCCTTTCCCATGCACGGGATCTGCCCGACTATGTCCGTATCAATGGCGTCAGCCACGATTCAGTTGAACAGGTAATGAACGCCTCCAGCTGGCCATCCTGCCGTCAACACATGGAAGAAAGAGCCCGGCAGATAGCCGCCTTGCTCAACAGGTAAAATATCGTGGAATTTCATCACATCGGCATTGCGTGCACGGACCTGGAGAAAGAATCCCGCTACCACGAGTTACTTGGCTATCGCATGGAGTCGGGCGATTTTGTCGACCCGGCGCAGGGCGTCCGGGGCCGTTTTCTCACCGGGGGAGGCCCACGGCTGGAATTGTTGTCCCCGCTCGACGGCTCCAGTACGCTTGCTCCGTGGTTGCAAGCAGGAACGAGGATGTATCATCAGGCCTACACCACCCGAGACATTCACGGCAAGCTCGAAGAGCTGCAATCACAGCGGGCACGGCTGATGGTTGCGCCCACACCTGCTGTTGCATTCGCCGGACGCCCTGTCTGCTTCCTCATGCTCCCCACCATGTCGCTCATTGAACTGATACAGGAAGAATGATCTTGCTGCTGGATAACACACCATGAACAACGCAGAACAGGTCCGCCTGGACACCATCGCCCTTGACCCGAAATACGCAGAGGGCCCGAACGAATACATGGTTGAATACTCGTTCGAGGTTTTTCAGCGTCACCTGGGAAATGGCCCCACGCTGGAAATGGGGCCGGCGGAAGGCGTGATGACCCGTTTTCTTGTTGATGCCGGCTATGACCTTACGGTCGTTGAGGCATCGAGCCGGTTTTGCAGTGATCTGGAAGCACGACACCCGGGCATCCGGGTTGTGCAATCCCTGTTTGAAACTTTTTCCCCCGCACGGAAATATACCAACATCATACTTGGCCATGTACTCGAGCACGTTGAAAATCCGGTGGCCATACTCGCTCAGGCAAAAGAATGGCTGGCTGACGGCGGAAGAATTCTCGCTGCGGTTCCCAACAGCCGTTCGCTGCACCGACAGGTCGGTGTGCTACTGGGACAGCTGCCGGTCGAATCCGCTCTCAACGATGCTGACCTGCAACACGGACACCGCCGGGTATATGACCCGGAGAACTTCCGGCATGAATTCACCGCTGCCGGACTCGACATCCGGGTATTCGGCGGTTACTGGCTCAAGCCTGTGTCCAATACCCAGATCCAGGAAAACTGGAGCCGGGAGATGATCTTCGCATTCATGCAACTGGGGGAACGTTACCCGGATATCGCAGCGGAGATCTATGTCATAGCAGGCAATCATTGACTTCCCCGCCCTGCCTTCGGATGCCGGAAACACTGCAGCAGGAAGCACACGTCTGGCTGGTTGTCCCGGAATCCGTACAGGACCCGGACGAACTGGAGCATTTCCGCTCCCTGCTGTCGGACGACGAGCTGTCTCGCTACCGACGCTTCCATTTCCAGGATGACCGTCATCGTTACCTGGTGTCACACGCCATGGTTCGCAAGGTGCTTTCAGGCTACGCCGACCTGCCTCCGGCCGAATGGTGTTTTACCCGCTCACAACACGGGCGCCCTGAAATCGCCAACCGTGGAACAGCCGATATCCGCTTCAATCTCAGCCATACGCGTGGTCTGGCAGCCTGCATCGTAACGCGCGGCTGTGCATGCGGTATTGATACCGAACAACTGGATACGCACCATCACCTGACCGGTATTGCGCGGCGCATGTTTTCGGCAGAGGAACACCGGCAGCTCGAAACGCTGACCGGCGCAGCCCTGACCGAATCCTTCTTTACCCGCTGGACCCTGCGCGAAGCCTTCGTCAAGGCCAAGGGCATCGGTATCTCTTACCCGGTGCGAAAACTGCATTTTGATATCGGGGATGACCGGACGATCCGGGTACGGTTCACACCGGAACTGGACGAAGATCCTGCACGCTGGCAATTCCGCTTACTCCGGCCTGCTGCAACACACATTGCAGCTGTCGCCCTGCACACAGACCAGGCGCATGAACTCCGTATCGTGCAACGCTGGTTTGGCACGGATCACGCCGGGGTGACCAGGCCCCCGGCAGGCGGTTGAAAAAGCCTGCTAAAGGAACTTGAACAGGTTCAGGTCCTGCACCCGGACAAAGGCCTGCTGCGCCGCCTGCAGGCCCACGCTCTGGCGGTTCAGGCGACTGGCGGCCTCGGCATAATCCAGGTCCTCGACCGTGGACCGGGTCTGCTCCAGTTGCTCCAGCAGACCCTTGTTGATGGACTGCTGACTGTCCAGCGCATTGAGACGGGCCCCGGCGCCGGCCCTGAAGCCGAGCAGGTGCTCCATGGCCCGGTCGACCTGTGCCAGGCTGTTGCTGTTGGGCGTGTTGGCTTCGAGATCGGTCGCCAGCGTTTCCAGCGTTGCGAAAATACTCTCGAACCCCCCGCTGCCATCCGCAATATCCATAAAGACCGCCTGACCGGAGTCACCGTCCGCGATCTGCCGGGCCGGTCCGACCTGGATCTGGCGCTGGCCGCTGTCACCGGCATAGCTGAAGACACCCGGTGCCGTTTCACTGAAGGGCACGGTCTGCACCTGGAACCCGGCAAACATGAACTGCCCGTTGCCGTCCTTGCGGTTGGCCAGACCCAGCACTTCACCGGACAGCTGGCGTATCTCGGCCGCCATCGCGGCGCGCTCCTGGGCGCCGTTGGTGTCATTGAGTGCCGCCACCGTCAGCTCCCTGACGCGTTGCAGGGCATCGCCCACTGCACCCAGCGTATTATCTTCGATTTCCAGTCGGGTACGCGCGGCAAGAATATTACTCTGGTACTGTTTCGTGAGTTTGGTCGATTCCGACAAACCGACCAGCTGTGCTGCACCGGTCGGGTCATCACTGGGCCGATTGATACGCTTCCCGGTCGAGAGCTGATTCTGGGTTTCAAACAGGCGGTTCTGCTGGTCCAGTATGGAGCCAATACCCTGGCGAAACAGTTGCAGGCTGCCGATACGCATGGCTACCTCCCTACCGCTGCCAGCAGGGTCTGGAAGGTGGAGTCCGCGACCGAAATTACCTGTGCAATCGCCTGGTACGCCTGCTGGAAACGAATCAGGTCCGCGGCTTCTTCATCCAGGTTGACGCCGGACACCCTGTCACGTGACTCCTGCGCCTGTGCCTGCAATGCAGCCTGTGCCTTCGCACTGATTTTCGCACTGCTGGTCTGCGTACCCAGCTGCGCGATCAACTGACCATAAGCGCCCTGAAAACTGGTCGTCCCGCCTTCCATGGTCTGCGCGGTCTGCAGCCCTGCCAGTAGCAGGGCATTGCTGTTATCGCCCGGTGCCGGACTGCCGGCCATCGCAGCCGCCGCAATTTCACGCGGGTTGCTGAGCAGCACACCCATGCCCGCAGCACCGCTGCGCGTGGGACGGATCCGGAAACGGTCACCTGCGACCGCTCCCGCAGTCACCTCGACACTGAGTCCGTCGAACAGAAACGGGTCGGCTGCCGTACCACTACCCGTCATACTGACAGCCTGACTGTCGCTGACGCGGCTGGCGGTCCACGCCGCCCCGTCAAAAGACAGCGTATAATCCTGCGTGCTCAGATTACTGATATTGGGGGTATCGAACACGGCCGTCACAGTGGCGGTGCCGGTATTCGCGGCAGTACCCGCTACCAGTGGCGTGGTGACGGAAAAATAGGCCGCCCCGGCCACACCGTCCAGGTCCATCCCGGCGCTTTGCTGCAGGTTGAATTCCGTCGCCAGGCTCACCGCGATCCTGCCCAGCGAGTTCTGCGCCGGGTTCAGCACCTGGTCGCGCAGGTCCAGCAGCGCGCCGAGCTTTCCGCCATTGAGATTATCTGTGATCACGGCGGAAGTGCCGCCACTGACAATGGCAATTTCCGCGCGATTGCTGTCGAACTCGTTGCGGGTGACCTGCAGCGGCGAATCCAGGAAACGCGTTACCAGCGCCTGCCCGCTGCCCACGAATACATTCACCGCCCCGTCATCCTGTTGTACCGTGCGTACCGAAACCAGCTTTGACAACTGGTTGATCAGCCCGTCGCGTTTATCCATCAGGTCGTTCGGCACGGCACCGGTACCCTGGCTGGTCGCATCGACCACGCTACGGTTGGCATCGGCAATCGCTGCAGTAAGGCCATTGACCTCGTTTACGATATTATCCAGCCCACCGTTGATCTCGCGGCGCATGGAATCCAGCTGACTGTCCAGGTTCTGCAGGCGCGACACCAGCGAACCGGATTCCGACAGCAGCAACTGGCGCGCCGGAATGGATGCGGGATCATCGGCAACCGTCTGCACGGCATTGAAGAAACTCTCCAGGCCCGCACCGAGACCGGCATCGGCGTCGCCCAGCAGGTCACTCACACGAGCGGAGTAATTGAAATAGGTTTCGTACTGCGAAGTGGAGCTGCTGGTCTCGCGCAGGCGGTCAATCGTAAACTGATCGAACATGCGCTCTATTTTTTCAATCTTGACACCATTGCCGACGTAGCCCTGACCGGTAAAGCTGGACTGGCGGGTACCCAGCTCGACCCGCTGTCGCGAGTAGTTCTCATTGTTGGCGTTGCTGATGTTGTTACCGGTCACCGATATGGCTCTCTGAAAAGCCTGCAGGCCGGATGCCGCTGTGCCGAGTAATCCTACCGCCATGATGTATACCTCTGCCGTTTGTGACAGCGTACTGTGGACCACGCCATGAAATCGTTCGCCTTCATCAACTCATCGGCTCCCCGGCTTCTTCCCGTACGACGGGCGCCAGTTCGCGGAGTGGTCTGCTGTTCATGATTTCACCAACCTTGTCTGCATAACCAGGGTCTGTCGCGTAGCCGGCCTGTGACAGCGCGCGCACAAAAGCCGGTGCATCGCCGCCCGACTGCAGCGCTTCCCGGTAACGCGGCCTGGACTTCAGGAAATCCGCGTAGTCGGCAAAACTGTCTGCCAGCGACGGATAGGCCCTGAAAGCAGCGCGTTCCCTGCGCATCAGGCCGTCCCTGTATTCAACCGTTTCACTCACCGCCCGCTCACCCTGCCATTGCGTATCCGCCTTGATACCAAACAGGTTGAAGCTGTTCTGACCATCCGCCGTGCGGATCATGTTCCTGCCCCAACCGGTCTCCAGCGCCGCCTGGGCGACCAGAGCCTCGGGGCGGGTACCCAGCGCCTGCGCGGTACGCTCTGCATGCGGCCACAGTGCACGCACAAAATCCCCCCTGGATGCCGGTTGCCAGTCTCGCAGGGCCGCCACATCCGGCCGAACCGGTGCCTGTGCCGCCAGTGTATCCGGTGCCGGCATCTGCTGTGCGCGTGACACACGCTGTTGCGGGTCGAAGCTCAGGGTCGCAGCATCTGCGACCGCATCCGTTGTGCCCGGTTCCGCACTGCCCGGGCGCCGCAGCTGCTTCACCATCATTTCCGCCAGTCCCAGACCCTGTTTCCTGCTCATATCGAGCGCCAGCTGATGGTCATACATGGACTGGTAGGTTTTGGTATGTTCGCTGTCCATCAGGCCTTCGCCCAGACCGGCATCGCGCATGCTCTTCAGCATCATCTGGATGAACAGGGCTTCAAACTGGCCGGCCACCTCGCGCAGTGTCTCTTCGCTGTTGTCGTTTGCACGACTGCGCAGCTCGGCAAGTCCCTTGAAGTCGGTATAAACGTCGGTCTGCAGGACAGGGGAGGTCACTAGATCACCATCAGCTCGGCGCGCAGGGCACCGGCCTGTTTCAGCGCCTGGAGTATCGCCACGATGTCGGCCGGAGTAGCCCCTACCCGGTTTACCCCGTCGACAATATCCTGCAGGGTGATATTCTGCTTCAGCAGGAAGGTATGGTTACCTTTCAGGCCGATATCCAGGTCACTCTGATCGGTAACGGCAGTGCGGCCACGCCGGGCAAAGGCACCCGGCTGGCTGACCTGCTTGTTTTCAGTAATGGTCACCACCAGCGTTCCGTGTGACACGGCGGCCGGCAGTATCTTCACGTTTGCCCCGATCACCACCGTACCGGTTCTCGAATTGATCACGACCCTGGCTGCGGCTTCGCCCGGTTCAACCGATATATTTTCCACCAGTGAGGCAAAGGCGACCCGCTGGGAAGGATTTCTCGGTGCACTGACACGAATCGAAACCGAATCGATCGGGTTCGCAATACCCGGACCCACGGTTTCGTTGATCGCCTCGGCCAGCCGATTTGCGGTGGTAAAGTCCGAACGGTTCAGGTCAAAGGTAATGAAATCGCCCTGCATAAACGGGTTGTGCACCACCCGCTCAACGGTCGCACCGTTGGGAATGGTGCCGACACTCGGTACATTCACGGTAATACTGGACCCGTCAGCGCCTTCTGCATTGAGACCACTGACCAGCAAGTCGCCCTGGGCCATGGCATACACACGTCCATCGGCACCTTTTAACGGCGCCATGAGCAACGCGCCACCGCGCAGGCTCTTGGCATTGCCGATCGAGGACACCGTAACATCGATGGTCTGACCGATCTTGGCAAAAGCCGGCAGCCTGGCATGTATGGAAACCGCCGCGACGTTCTTCAACTGCGGTGTCACCCCGGGCGGCAGCGTGATACCGAACTGTTTCAGCATGTTCTGCAAACTCTGCACGGTAAAGGGTGTCTGGCTGGTCTGGTCACCGCTGCCGTCCAGGCCGACCACCAGCCCGTAGCCGACCAGCTGGTTCTCCCGCACCCCGGACAGGTGCGCCAGGTCTTTGATGCGCTCGGCCCAGACCGGGTTGCCCAGCACGAGCAACGACAGGAACAGAAACAGTGTACGTATCATTCGAGTGTGCTCCATACGCCTAGAACGGCCATACCGGGTGGTTGAAGAAGCGTGCCAGCCAACCCATTTCGTTGGACTCGGCCAGCACACCCTTGCCGCTGTAGGTAATGCGTGCGTCGCCAATCTGGGTCGACAGTATCCGGTTGTTGGTACCCACATCCTGGGGACGCACGATGCCGGAAATCTGGATAAATTCCTCGCCCTGGTTCAGGGTCAGCCATTTCTCGCCACGCACCACCAGGTTGCCGTTGGGCAACACATCGGCGATGGTGACCGTGATCTCTCCGGTCAGGCTGTTGCTCTGGCTGGAGCCTGCTTCACCATCAAAGGCACGTTCCGCCTTCAGGTTCTGCTGCAGGTTGTTGTTGCGGTTGCTGTCCAGCGGGATCAGCCCCGGCAGGTTGAACTGCGGTGACGCACCAAAGAATGTCGGGTTGGCAACCGTCGTTTCCTGGTTCTTGTCAGCCGTGGTCTTGGCGGATTTGGACGCTGATGTCTGCTCCTGAAGCACAACCGTGAGCACGTCGCCGATGCGCCGTGCCTTGACATCCTCGAACAGGCGTACATCGCGTGCAGCCTGGTAGATCGACCCGCCGACCGGCGCGACATCGGTATAGGCCCGCGGCATGGTCGGGCGGTAGTTGTCGCGCGGCGGTGGCCTGACGCTGGCACAGCCACTGAACAACAGCGTCAGCAACCCCATCATCAACAGTCTCGGGCCGGCAGTCAGGTGTGGCTTTTTCATGTGCTTTCTATCCCGTATCAACTAGAGATTCTGAGTCACGAACTGCAGCATGCGGTCAGTGGTCTGGATGGCCTTGGAATTCATTTCATAGGCGCGCTGGGTCTCGATCATATTGACCAGTTCTTCCACCACGTTCACGTTGGAAGTTTCCAGTGCACCCTGGGTAACCGTACCCAGGCCATTCAGACCGGGAGTCCCGGTGGACGGCGAACCACTTGAGGCCGTCTCCAGGTACAGGTTCTCGCCCACGGCCTGCAGGCCGGTGGGGTTGATGAAATCCGCCAGCTGGATGCTGCCCACCTGGGTCGGTGTGGTACTGCCCGGGATCAGCGCCGACACGACGCCATCGGAACCGATGGTAACGCTGGTCGCGTTGCTGGGCAGGGTAATCGCCGGCTGTATGACATAGCCACTGGAGGTAACCAGCTGCCCGGTCTCGTCCATCTTCATGGCACCGTCACGACTGTAGGCAAGGTTGCCATCCGGCAATAACACCTGCATGAAGCCCCTGCCCTGGATGGCGATGTCCAGGCTGTTGTTGGTCTGCACGATATTACCCAGGGTCTGTATCTTTTCCGTTGCCACAGTGCGTACCCCGGTACCTACCTGCAGGCCGGTCGGCAGGCGGTTACTCTGCGACGACAGGGCGCCGGGCTGGCGCACGTTCTGGTATAAAAGATCCTCGAATACGGCCCGATCGCGCTTGAAACCGTTGGTGTTGACGTTGGCGAGGTTGTTGGAAATCACCCCCATGCGCATCTGCTGCGCTTCGAGACCGGTTTTCGCTACCCACAGTGCCTTGTTCATATCGTTACCTCGTTGTCCTCTTCGGGCACTAGCCCAGGTTCATGATCTGGGTAGTGCGCTCGTCCATTTCCTTGGCGGTGCTCATGATCTTTACCGAAACATCGAACATGCGCGCCAGACCGATCATGTTGACCATGGCCTCCACACCGTTCACGTTACTGCCTTCCAGCGCACCGCTGATCAGGCTGACGTCGGTGCTGGCCTCCGCATCCCTGCCATTGCGCATGCGCAACAGGCCGTCCGGTCCTTTTTCAAGTTCGTCCTTGTCCGGTGACACCATCTTGATACGACCCACCTCGGCCAGGGTATTCGGCTGCTGGCCCAGCGGACGCACACTGATGGTTCCGTCACTGCCGATTTCCAGTTTCTGGTTATCCGGTATGACAATCGGACCAGAATCACCCAGCACCGGGTAATCGGAACGGGTCAGCAGCTGGCCGTTGATATCGACGTGCAGGTTACCGGCACGGGTATAGGCCTCGTTGCCGTCCGCTGCCTGCACTGCAATCCAGCCGTTGCCATTCACGGCCACATCCAGGGTACGACCGGTACGCTGGATTTCACCTTTGGCAAAACTGGCGCTGTTGTTCTCGGCGACGGCGAACACGCGGCTCTGGAAACCGGCACCACTCACGGCCCGTGATGAAAATTTGGCCATCTCGGCCTGGAAACCGTTGGTTGTGGCGTTGGCGAGGTTATTCGCGTTGACCGCCTGCGCCTGCAGCAACTGCTTGCCGGCATTCCCGATAACAAAAACCACCCGATCCATGATCAGTCCTCAGTCAGCTCTAGCGAATATTGATAATGGTCTGCGTGATGGTGTCCGCGGTGGTAATCACCTGGGCATTGGCCTGGAAATTACGCTGCGCAGTGATCATGCTGACCAGTTCTTTGGTCAGGTCCACGTTGGAACCTTCCAGCGCACCGGACTGGATCAGGCCGGCCGCACCGGTACCCGGCGCACCCACCAGCGGCGCCCCGGAGTCGAAGGTCTCGGCCCAGCTGGTATCTCCCAGCTGACGCAGGCCCTGCGAGTTGTTGAAAGTGGCAATGGCAATCTGCCCCAGGGTACGGGACTGGCCGTTTGTGAAACGCGAAGTAATGACCCCGGTATCACTGATATCGATGCCACTCAGGCGTCCGGTTGCGAAACCGTCCTGGGTCAGCGCGTTGACGCTGAACGGGCTGCCGAACTGTGAGGTATTATTGAAATCGACACTCACAGTCATGGCTGAAGCACCACCCGTGGGCGTAAAGGTCATGCTGGTGGGGCTGCCACCGGTAATGGCGCCCGTGTTATCAAATGTGATCGGATCACCACCCGGCGCAGCGGCATTCACCTGGTTACCGTCCACGTACTGGTACACATCCCATGCGTTATCCGCCGTCTTGCGGAAGTACATGGTGCTGAGGTGTGGTGATCCCAGACTGTCGAATATCGTCAGCGACGTCGAGTTGGTATAGGAACTGGCATCGGCCGGGCTGAATGTTGTGGCTGCAGGAATAACGGGGGCCGAGGCATCCAGGTTCGCCTGCACGTCGACCGTGGTGGTGGCCGCCGGCGCGATGTCGGAGCGATCCAGCTGCAAGGGACCGGTGGCACCGGTAATGTTGCCGCTGGCATCCGCCTGGAAAATGGTCAGTTGCTGCTGCTGATTGTTGACCACGAAGCCGTTGCGGTCGACACCCAGTGCACCGGCGCGGGTGTAGGCGTTGGTGCCGTTATCATTCATGATCATGAAACCCTGCCCGCTGATGGCCAGGTCCAGGTTGTTGTCGGTAAACCCGATATTGCCCTGGGTAAACTGCTGGGAAACCGAGGACACCCGCACCCCGGTACCAATGGCGTTGGCGGTAACGCCCAGGTTCGAGGTCGCAAAGATGTCCGCAAACTCGGCACGCGATTCCTTGAATCCCGTGGTGCCCGCATTCGCCACGTTGTTACCGATAATCCGCAGTTCTGCGGACGCTGCGTTCAAACCACTGAGTGCTGTACGAAACGGCATAATGTATCTCCTTCAGCCAGGCGGTTACAGGATCTGCCGGACTTCCTTGAAGTCCAGCGCCCCGACACCGTCAAGATCCAGCAACAGCCCACCGCTGTTGCTCAAAGTCACACTGCGAACATCCGAAACGAGCAGGGTTTCGACGGCTTCATTTTTGCCATCGATACTCGCTTCGGAACTTACAAAATAGGAACCAGGCTCTGCAAAAGTGCCGTCATTCTTCAGGCCATCCCACTTGAACGCGACCGACCCGGAAGGCTGCGCGCCAAGTTCCAGCCGGCGCACGACCTGCCCGGCCTGGTCGTAGACGTTGACCACGACATCACCACTCGCGGCCGGCAACTCGACGCTGCCGCTGATCGTGCCGCCCTGCCCCAGTGCGGCGACACCCGTGGGGGCCAGCACCTGGCGACCTACCAGGCTGGTTGCCTGCAGGGCCTGGTTCGATACCAGAGACTGGCTGAGTTCGGAGAACCCCTTGTTCAGATTACCGATGCCTTCAACAGTAGAGAACTGTGCGATCTGGGTAAGGAAAGCACCACTCTCCATTGGCTTGAAAGGGTCCTGGTTCTGCAATTGTGTCGTCATCAGCTTGAGGAATTCTTCCTGGCCGATGCCTTTTTTGGCGGTCTTCGCATTCAGCTCGTTGACCGTGCGTAAATCGATTCCCTGCGTTCCATTCTGTGTATCGATCATAATCCTGTCCCGGTTAGCCGCTTACTGCCCCATCCGCAGCGTGGCAAGCAGCATCTGTTTGGAAGTGTTCAGTACTTCAACGTTGCTCTGGTACGAGCGCGACGCAGAAATCATATTAGCCATCTCATCGACCATATTGACGTTCGGCAGGTATACGTAACCATCCTTGTCCGCCAGTGGATTGTTCGGCTGGTATTCCTGTTTCAGTTTGGCTGTACTTTCGTAGACCCCGTCCACCTTTACACCCACACTGGCCATATCCCCGTGCAGGGACTGGATCACTGCCGAGAACACCGGGTTGCGTGCACGGTAGGTCGAATCCTCGGTCCCGCCGGCACTCTGCGCGTTGGCCAGGTTGCTGGAAGTCACGTTCAGGCGCACGCTCTGTGCGCTCATTGCCGATCCGGCGATATCAAAAACATCCAGTAAAGACATCGATTATTCTCCCTTGATGGCCAGTTTCAGGCTCCTGAACTTGCCGTTCAGGAAAGTCAGCGTGGACTGGTATTGAATGGAGTTCCTGGTGAATTCCGCGGTTTCGACCTGGGTGTCGACGGTATTGCCGTCCACCGATGGCTGCATCGGAACCCGGTAAAGCCTGGCAGCACCGGAAATGGCGGTCGACGCGCCACCCAGGTGGGCTCCCTGCGTGGTTTTCAGGCTGAGCTGGTCGCCACCCGCTTTTGCCAGCACCTTGCGGAAATCAATATCACGCGCCTTGAATCCCGGGGTGTCTGCGTTGGCCAGGTTGGATGCCAGCAGGCTGGAACGCTGTCCGTACAGAGCCAGGTTACCCGGCAGATTTCCCAGCGCCTTGTCAAAACTGATCGGCATTTTGCCTCCTGCAATTCACGATTACAGGAATATCAGCAACGCCCGTGCCAACTCTCGAGAATAATGTGTAATCAGCTACTTGGGGGGGAAAGAGCGCATTCGTGCCGGGCCGGGCGGCAAGCCCTGACCGCCGGGCGGCAAACCGTGGTGGCCGGCCCGGCGCACCCGCTTATTTCTTTCTGTACACCACGCCCGGGTTGCAACGAAGCATTTCAAAGGCATCCGAATACTGGGTAATGGCTTCCGAAGCACCAAGAAACAGGTACCCTCCCGGGTTCAGGATATCCGCCATGCGGCGGATAATGTCTTTCTTCGACTGCGAAGAGAAATAGATCAGCACGTTGCGGCAGAAGATCACATCGAAGCGGCCGAGTGCAGCATAATCGGCCAGCAGGTTACCGCGGGTAAAGCGCACCCGCCTGCGGATCTCCACACACACCTGCCAGCGTTCCTCCCAGTGCGCCTGGTCCTTTTCGAAGTACCGACTGCGAATATCCTCCGGCAGCCCCCGGGAAACCGCCATTGCGTCGTAGTACCCCGCTTCGGCTTCCGCCAGTACCGCGGGTGATATGTCGGTCGCCACGATCTGTACATCGATGGCCCTGCCGGGATTGGCGGCCAGGTAGTCCTGCGTGGTCATGCTGATCGAGTACGGTTCCTGGCCGGTGGAGCAGGCAGCCGACCAGACCCGCAATGAACGCTGTTTGCGTTCCACGTAGCCGGGAAGGATCTGTTCGGAAAAGATACGGAAGGGATGCCTGTCACGGAACCAGAAGGTCTCGTTGGTGGTCATCGCCTCGACCACCTGCTCGCGCAGCGCTCCGCCGCTGCGCTCCCTGCGCAAGCGCCCGACCAGCTCGCCCAGCGAAGCCAGGCCGGCTTCACTGACCACCCGGCCCAGCCGGCTCTGTACCAGGTAATGCTTGTCCGCCCCCAGCAGGATACCGCAGGCGTCTTCGAGAAACCGGCGAAAGTCCTCGTACTCGTCAGTGCTGATACGTGCCAGTGTCAAACCAGGCAGTCCTTTTCCCTGTTACTGCGACCGCGCAGATACGGCTGGCACGGAACAACGAGCCTGAAGAGCCGGTCAGGCAGCGTGCGCGTCCTGCCAGCATTTCAGGCGTGTCAGCACCGTTTTGGCCAGTACATCCGGCTGGAACTTGGCAATGAAATCATTGGCTCCGACTTTTTCCACCATGGCATTGTTGAACACGCCACTCAACGAGGTATGCAACAGGATATGCAGATCACTCAAACGCGGATCGCCGCGCACTTCGGTGGTAAAGGTATAGCCGTCCATCTCGGGCATTTCGATATCGGATATCACCATGAACAGGCGCTCATGCAGTGGCATCTCGCTTTCGTGCTCCGCCCACTCCCTGAGCCTGTCCAGCGCCTGCCGGCCGTCATTCGCCAGCACGCACTCCACACCCAGTTTTTCCAGGGTACGCTTGATCTGGTTACGCGCCACCGAAGAATCATCGGCTACCAGCACCACCGGCTTGCGCTCATTGTGCTCCTGCTCCGCCGCCTGGTCGATGAACTCGGCGGAGACCTCCTCGTTCCAGCCCACTACCTCGGCCAGCACTTTCTCCACATCGATGATTTCCACCAGCTCGCCTTCCACCCTGGTCACGGCAGTCAGGTAATTATCGTTCCCGATCCCCTTCGGGGGCGGCAGGATTTCCTCCCAGTTCATATTGACAATGCGATCTACACCACCCACCAGGAAGCCCTGCACAAACTGGTTATACTCGGTAACCACGACAAAGTTCTCCTGCGGGTCGGCAACACCTCGCCCACCGATCGCCCGGCTCAGGTCCATTACGGTGACCATGCGACCGCGCATATTGGACACACCGCAAACCACCCGGTGCGAATCCGGAATCTTTGTCAGGGGCGGGCACTGGATCACCTCCTGCACCTTGAATACATTGATCCCGAACAGTTGTTTCCCGTCCAGCCGGAACAACAACAGTTCCAGCCGGTTGTGGCCGGCCAGCTGGGTACGCATGTCTACATTGGCCAGAACGCCGCTCATGGCAGTTACTCCCTGTATATGTGGTTTGGCAATTTCATGCCGGGCTATCGGCGCTGGCGCGTGAAGCTTGACCGGGCGATCAGCATGGCACGCCTATTGCAGCTTCACTGTGCAGGTACCGAACCGGGGGAAAATCCGATGCACAGAAAAAGTACATTCTCAAGAATTTTTATACTGTTAGCGGTGCTGTCCTGGCAACCGGCCACACTCCTGGCCGCCGGCGCGGCAAGCCAGTGGCAAAACCATGCCGCCATCCGCGACACCGCGCAAAGTTTTCTCGACGCCTATGTGGCAAACCGGCAGCCCGGTACACGCAGCGAGGTGCGGCTGGGCAAACTCGATTCCCGGCTGCGCCTGAAAGCCTGTGCATCACCGCTGGAAGCCTTTATGTCTCCGGGTGGACGCTCCATGGGCAACACCACCGTCGGGGTGCGCTGTCCGGACGTTGGCGGCTGGAGCATCTATGTGGCCGCCCGCATCGATGTGTACGGCGGGGTACTGGTCGCACGCCAGCCCCTGAGCCGCGGCACGACCGTTCAGGAAGCGGACCTGGAGCTGGTCGAACACAACCTGTCCAGTCTGCCCTACGGTTACTACACCGATACCGCCGCCATCGAAGGCCAACTGGCGAAGCGCACCATCACCCCCACGACGGTCATCACACCGCAGATGCTGCAGGCGCCGAAACTGGTGAAACGCGGTCAGCGTGTCACGCTGATCCTCGAAACCGGCACCCTGCGGATCCGCAGCACCGGCAAAGCCATGAGTGACGGCAAGACCGGTGACCTGGTGCAGGTCCGGTCTGACGGCTCGCGCCGCATGGTCGATGGCATCGTGGTTTCACCGGGCGTCATAAAAGTGACGCTTTAGTGACGCCAGTCAAAAAAGAGTCTAAAGTTATTGAAAGCAGTGACGATATTGTGACTGTAGCCATCGTAAGTGCAACTTTGAGGACTCTGAAATGGAGATTGAAAACAACCGTATAGCATCGCTCGTAACACCTGCAAGCGGTCAGGGTGCGCCGGTTGAGAACCAGGGGAAGGGGAACACCAATTCCTCATCGGCCGAATCCGGCAGCACCAGCGGCAGCCCGGACCGGGTCAGCCTCACGGGTGAAGCCCGCCGGCTCCAGGAACTGGAAACCCGGCTCGCCAGCGAACCGGTCGTGGACAGCCAGCGCGTTGCCGCCGTACGCAGCGCGGTGGAAGACGGCACCTTTACCGTCAATCCGGAACGGATTGCCGACAAAATGATGAGTCTTGAAGAGGCTCTGACCGACGCGAGGTAATCGTCATCATGCACGCTGAAAGGACGCAGCATTCACTGGAAGAGGTACTGGCACAGGAAGTCCAGTGCACCGGGCGCCTGCTGGAATGCCTTGAAGCAGAGCGCTCGGCGCTTACCCGGCGCGACCTGGAACTGCTGGAGAACACCACCCGCGGCAAGCTCCGCTACACCCGCCGGCTGGAAGAACTGGAACAGCAGCGCGAAACCCTGATGACGGAACTCAACCCGGCTTCCGCACCCCGCACCCCGCCGGAGTGTTTCCGGGGCCTGCCACAGGCGGACAGGCTGGCCGACCTCTGGCAACAGGTGCTGGACAATACCCGGGCCTGCCAGACCGGCAACCTGACCAACGGCGGCATACTCGAATCCAGCCGCCAGCACATCGAACAGGCCCTGTCGATCCTGCGCGGCCAGTCCGGCGCTCCATCCCTGTACGACCCCAGCGGCGATGCATCCGCCAACCTGGGGCAGCGCGAACTCGGGAAAGTCTGATTCGGTACTCAAGACCGGGCATCGACCGGCCGATCACCCGCTAACAACAAGCCATTACCCGCTTTACCGTTGCGCCGGTTGTTGGCGCTTGATACAACTCATGCTCGCAACACTGAAACGCGCCATTCGGGGGGATCGCAGTCCGGCAGGCGAAAAAGTCACTGACCGGAAGAAGATCATTGCCATCCTTCACCAGCTGAAGGCAGACCATGAACTGCTGGGCGTGACCGTGCCCGGCTGCACGGACAGCGCCAACACCGCCATCCTCGGCATCCGAGAAAAACAGGGCTGTTTCTACCTGGACGAATTCAACTCAAGGCCGGCACACGAGGCCTTTCTGAAAACCCGCAAGGCACGCATCGATTGCCGCCTGCAGGGCACGGAACTGGTCTTTGCCATACACCTGCGCAAGGCCAATACCACCAGTGGTATAGCCCTGTATGAACTGGTGCTGCCAAAAAACATCATCCGCCTGCAACGGCGCGAAAGCTTTCGCCTGCGCCTGAGTCCGGGCCTGAATGTCCCGGTGTCAATCGCGCATTTTGAAGGCGAAACCGTCCACGGTGAAGCGCTCGATCTGTCGGCCGGTGGCGTCGGCCTGTTCCTGCACACCCGCAACGTACCCGTTCGTGGCCAGCTCCTGCACAGCCTCTGTATATCGATGCCATGCAGCTCGCCGTTACGGGCCGACGTGGAAGTTCGCTTCGCCAGACTGGAACAGGTGCACCATTTGCTGCGCGTCGGGGGGCGCTTCGTACACCTGGAGCCGGCACAGGAGCGGCAGATCGCACACTTCCTGGCCGAACAGCAGCGCAAACTCAGGCGCCACGGGCCGCGCTAGCGTTCCCTGCCCCGCCACCGGCCTCGGCCATCAAAAGCGTCAACTGTTCCCGGAAATGCTCGATATCCTCACGCGGGATCAGCACCTGCTGGTCACCGTTGCGTATCACCAGGCCCTTGCGGGTTAACGATATCGCCTGCAAGGCAAGTCCATAGCCCCACAGGCGGAAAGGACTGTCCACCGCTTCCAGCATTTTCAGGCACTCCAGGTCAGCTTAAACGGAACATAAGGGTGACCCGGAAAGACCGGAAACCGTTAATCCCTGCGTGCCAAAGTGTTTGCTTTCAGCACCCGGGAAGAACGGGAGCCCACTGGCGAGTGCGCCGCAAGGTGTGTAACATGCTGTCCGTACGGAAAATCGGGGCGGTAGCTCAGCTGGGAGAGCGTCGCGTTCGCAATGCGAAGGTCGGGAGTTCGATCCTCCTCCGCTCCACCAATAGAACCCCTATATTTATAGGCTAAATGTCACTGAAGGCATAACCGTGCCGGTTCGGAACGGTTATGCCTTCAAATGGCATACGGCGGGAATCTTCACACCACAGTATTTTCCCTTTTTCCAACCAAAAATGGCACCGACACTGATTTAACAAACGAATCGAAGGGTAGACAGTGGGACGGGCAAGAGAATCCATTTCTATGGTCCAGTTCGGGACATGTTTTGTACTCAGAGAAAGGATGATCTTTTCACCACATCCACCCGGGCAACGAAGACAGGCTGCCTTTAACAGACGGCCATTTCGTACGACAAGCATCTCTCCACCAAGTAAATCGGCAGGCGCAGGATGGCGCTCCACATAGCGAGCCGTGATATCGCTCTGTGATGCCCAGCCTACGGCCTCAAAGAATCGACGTAACCAGCGACGGATAGGCACCACTAACCCATTCGATCCAGGAACGGCGTCATATCACCACGTCCCCAGTAATGGCTGTCCTGACAAAGCGGGCATATTATCTCGCTATCGTTCAGGCCAGGCGTTTTATCTGTTGCCAACGGGTACTTTCTGACACGGTGAGCAATTGATCCCGTTTTTCTATACCCCGTCAGGCGTTGAATCAATTCATCAACCGCCATGCATGCCACCTCGGTGGTGTACGTCACAACAGAAGGACTGGGCGCCCCTCCGCCGCGGACATAGGCTTCCTCCTTTTGCCGCCGGTATTCCTCAGGGTTGGAACGTTCGAGCGCCTCTTCCCGGGCAATCTCCGGGTCAATAACACCGCGACAAAGCAAACAACGGTGGCCTGGGAGTAACGTCGTCACACGCGCTGCTGCATCGGTGATGCGAGGTGTTTCATCATCGATAAAATCGATGCCGATCCCCATATCAATGACAGGCGTCAGGTAAAAATAGGCATGGCGGTTCAGTAATAATCGCCCATCATGGTCATCTGTACAGCTAAATATCACATCGCAGGTACGCAGCGCGTCACGGCAATCTGGATGCCCGACCCACGATTTTATGCCGTGCACCTTGATACCGGGCCTAAATGATGGGATATGGCGTTCCAGAACAAGGATTTTGGGGGTGCCCTGTTCAGCATCGCCAAAGGTCGCTCCATGCAACCTGTTGAGATTAGTATCTTCCACGATATCTTCATCGATGACGACAAACTCGTTAACCCCTAGTCGCGCGAGTAACATCGCAACGGCACTGCCTGTTGCACCTGCTCCGATAATGCCGATACGCAGAACGCCAAGGAGCTCCTGGAAATGCGGCCCGAGCGCCAGAATCTGGCGTGCAAAGATTTGTTCGCTGCTGTGTTCATTGGTGGTCGATGTAATAACTGGCAACGAAAACCGATCTCCCACTACAGCCACTTTATCTACCCTCGCAAAAGAACCTGTACCGTACCAAACCCGAGCCGTTATTGGTCCGGCCTCGCTCACAATCATGCTGATCAGTCGGGTGTCACTACCATTTCGGTGTTGCGCAAGCTCGACAAGTTGCGGTTCATCCGCATCATCTTGCAGCGAGAATTCTGCAGGCCCTGGACGGTGCGAGTGCACTACCATGACAGTCGCGCCACTGTCTGTTGCCAAACGCAGCACACGCGCAAGCGCCCTGGTATCCACGGTGATATGGGTTGGGGATGAGGCGCGCACATCTTCGGCGGGAATCGGGATGATGTCCCGCGCAAGAAAACGTTCCAACGGCTGACCTGAGATCGGGTCCATGCAACGTACCTGACCACACAGGACATAGGCCATCGCTTCATGCCCCGTGTCCGGGAAGAGCAGCCGACGTAATGCACTGAGCTGCTCCTCCCTGAGCGTAAGTGCTAGGCGGCACATGGCACGGCCCGAAGTGCAGCGTCGACACGCCGCAGTACGGTCCAGATACCATCGACACCCGGACGCCATACATTATTGTGGCGACTCCAGCGTTGCCAATCCCGGTCTCCGAACTGAAAGGCCTGATCCGCTCTTTCGGGCCAGTTACCGGACTGTGCCATACGGACCCACGGGTGCAGGTAGAACATATCCGGACCGTTGTCCGGGTAACCCGGAGGGAGCAGCACCAGGAGGTCCGCTTGCGACATATCCAGAGCACCAGACGGTATCGGGTAGTTCTCGAAGATCACGCCCGCCTGATTACCATGTTGAACAAGGGTGAAAGACAATTGGTGGTCACGCAAATAACGGGTATCGGCTTCCGGAAGTGCCTGTGGTACTGAGCCGGCTGTTGTCGCATCAGTCCCGGTGTAGAACCGCTCGACACCCGCCCCTGTCAACGGTACCGACTGACCGGGTTTGAGCAATTCATCTTCTGTGCCACGCCGCTCCAGCCAAACCCGATAGTTATCAGGCACCCCTGCCAGCTTTCTTAAGGTCGGCTCCGTGATTTGAGGGGCGCCCCAATCCTGTCGCGTGCTATCCAGCTCGAAACGGAATGAGCGATCACTGTTGAACGTCAAAAAACGCTCGACCCCGTGAGTCCGCAGATCGATCTTTTCCTCGAGACTGAGGTCTTCCAGAACACCCGCGGGGGTCAAATAGTAGATGAGGTGTTCTTCAACGGGGTTCCGGTCGGCCAGGTTCAACAGCTGCCGTCCTGTCACGATCGGGTCATCAATCAAATAGTATTCGCCATCGATACGGATGCGCAGCTGACTTCCTGTAGGCAAGTGCCCTTCCTGAGCCAGATTTTCAATATCTTGATAATTCTCATGATTTTCGTGTGACATCAGCGTTCTCCAATCAAATTTATGAGCTCGAGATGCACTTTACCACGCCTGATAGCTAAAGTATAGCTATTTGTTGGCCGTTATATAGCCTTATTTAGTTGAACTATTGGCTGACTACAACTATACTTCTTCTGCTGGAGGGAAAACGCATGACCACGAAACGCACAATGACCTTAAATTTGAGCGCCCAGGAAATGGCCGTTCTCGAGCGCCTGGCATCCGAGAAAGGCGTATCTAAGACGGGCCTGGTTCGTCAGGCGCTACGGTTGTACCAGTCTGTGACCGAGCGTCTCGACCGGGGTGACAAGCTATTTGTCGAGGATGCCGAAAAAGAAGAAAAAGCGGAGATCATGGTTCTGTGAAGCAATTGCTCGGCATATTCCCGCTTCGCAATCTTCATACAGGCGAATATGAAGATGCCGAGCTTTACATGCCGATTGATGGACAAAATGTTGAGGACTTTGAAACCCGCTGGCGCCCGCTGCTGGATGAGCGAAAAGCCAATCTTGCACCCCACGAGACTACCGCCTCTGCCAATATCCAGGATGCCCATTGGAAATGGCGTGAAAAGACCGCAACACGAAATAACCGTATGGACTACGCATCATTCTCGGTTGAATGTGGCGGGACTACCCAGGGGCTGATGTTTGTTCGTACCATCGACTTCGCCAGAGAGTCCTCTCAACTCAACCAGTTCCTGATCTATGTTGACCTGGTTTCTACAGCACCCTGGAATCGCCCCGGGTTCACTGACAATCGGCTGTATAGCGGTGTGGGCCCATTGCTTCTGGGTACCGCCATCAACTTCAGCATTGACCAGGGCTTTGATGGGAGAATTGGGCTCCACTCTCTTCCACAATCGGAATCGTGGTATCGCGACCAATGCAGGATGACAGATCTCGGGCCAGATGCCAACTATCCAAATAACTTGTGTTACTTTGAAATGACCGCTGCACAAGCACACACTTACATCACAACCTAGTAAAGGGAGGCTCTGATGAAAATGATTATCACACCAGGGTGGCTCCGTAATAAGATAGAAACTGCCCCCGACACAGAAATCGAAGCGGGTATTCCTGTCATGATGCTGGAGAGCATCGGCATGTTCCTGCCTCGTGAATCCGCTGAGGAACCTGCAGAAGATGAGCGGCTTGTTCGCCTAAAACATGCATTCGGCGTATTTATTCGAAACCTCCGCTTAACAAGGGAATTACCTGTCGAAGCACTTGCTGAATGCGCGCATATTGATGCAACCGAACTATACGCCATCGAAAATGATCCACATTACGTAACTAAACCAAGAACCGTATACCAGTTGGCAAACTTCTTTGGGATAAACCTGAAAAAGATGATGGAGCTATCCGGCGCCACACAGACTTATGATGAATCACTTGAGGAGGAGGCACTTAAGTTTGCCGCAAAATCGGATGGCGTCTCATCGTTGAATAAAGAGGAGCATGAAATCCTTAATGAATATGTAAAGTTCCTGAACGAGCACTAGACCTTCATGGTCAGCGAGTACGTTGGTGAACATGAAACCAGGGATATCAATGATCAGGTTGATAGAATTCTCCGGGACCTCGGTAATCCCGAACCGCCTTTGTCACTGGCACAGGTTCGGGAGTTACTGCGGCTGGATCTGAAATACTACAGCAGCACTGACCCCGGTCATCTCCAGGAAATCAAACATCGCCTGGTCATGGCTGGCAAACAAATCATAGCCAGACCGGGATTAGTACTGGATGTCATCAAGAAAGCCAACCTTTCTGCGCTCTGGGTTCCGGATACCAAACGGATTCTGATTGATAGCGATGTGCCAAAACCCAAACACCGCTGGATTGAAGGGCATGAAATCTCTCACGGCGTAATCCCCTGGCATGAGGAATTTCTTTTCGGCGATAATCGAAATACACTTAGCCCTGCCTGTGATGCCATCATTGAAGCGGAAGCAAACTATGGCGCGGGTCGACTACTATTTATTGGGGGTCGGTTTGGGAGTGAGGCCCGGGATACAGCCCTCAGTTTCGACTCCATTCGTGGCTTGGCAAAGCAATATGGGAATACCATTACCTCAACATTGTGGAGAATCGTTGAAGAGAGAGAACCCGAACGCGCGGTCTTTGGTATGATCTCCGCCCATCCCCGACACCCTGAAATTGGAAAAGGTGAAGATGGGGATATTTGTTATTTCATTCGCTCCCAGCGGTTCAGGGATCAATTCTCCAACGTACGCCCGGAGGAGGTCTATGCCCTGATCGATAAACATGCTTCCTGCCGAAAAAGCGGGCCAGTTGTTGACGCACAAGACGCCCTTGTCGACGCAGACGGTGAGACATACGAATTCAGAATTGAGAGTTTTTCTAACTCCTATGCACTACTAACCTATGGTGTGTGCAGCGATAAGGCACCTCTCGTCTGTACGATATAGCGCCCGCCTGTAGTGCCGGCAAGAATCCACAAAACACCAATATGCAATCTTAAGCCACTATCATGAACTGTTTCCTGCCCCACCCACCTCTTGGAAAAATTGCCAATAATCTCTGTGCCTTGGCGAGATCAACCAAACAGAAACTTATTTTCTCACATCCTGACAAACGGAACGGTTATCCCCACTGTTTCGGCACACGGCACGGTTATGCGTTGTGAAGTTGCAAGTATTATTACCTTGTTTGAACTAATGGAGCTTGAAGCGGTACAATTATGGCTTAACTCACCGGCACAGATATGCCTCTAGCTACATCAACAATGAACAAGAAGCTGTTTTCAGCCTTTTTTGTCCTGGTATTGCTGGGACCGCTCTCCAGCGGCACTGCGTGGTCAGACGCGGCGCTGCCGAATGGAAGTACAGCTGTCCCGCAGCAACAACTGCCTGCGCGCGGACCCGCGCAGGGCCGTTATCCACCTCCGCCCACCCCGTACTGGCAGTCCGGTCCCTGGGGTTCAACACCCTGGAACTACCGACAGGTGGCGCCCGCATACCGGCAAGCCGCTCCCCGCTATCCGCAGCCCATGCCCGCGCACCGCTCGGGCGATGAGTATGAACGGCTGCTGAAAGAACTCTCGGTATACCGTGCGGAACTGGACATTGCCCGCAAGGATCTGCAACAGGGACAGGCGGACATGCAGGAAACGCGTGCCGCACTCGAGCAGGCACAGACAGAACACCGCCAGGACATCGATCTGCAAAATGCACTCAGTGAACGGCTGGCAGTTTCCACCGCCGAGAACGTGAGCCTGAAGTCGCGTGTCACGCAACTGGAAAGCGAGCTGGCGAGCCTCACTACATCCCTCGCCGAACAGCAACAAAAGACCGAACAGCTGGCACAGGAACACGACCGGCTGCAAGGCACACTGGCCGGTCGCGACAAGCAGCTGGCTGAACTTAAGGAAGGATTGCAGACCACCAGGGCGGAACTGCAACAGGCCAAAGCAGGGATAGAAGCATCCAGACAGCAACTGGCCGCAAGCCAGGCGCAGGTCGAAGACTACCAGGACCAGCTGGAACAACTGAATACAGTAAAAGCTTCTCTCGCGGACCAGCAGCAAAAGAATGTAACCCTTGCGAAGGAAAAGAAACAATTGCTGGACGCGCTGGCAAAGCGTGATGAGCAGCTGGCCGGCCTTGAGAAAAAACTGCAAACGGCTAGCGAGGAACTGCAACAGGCGAACAGCTACCGGGAGCGGCTCGATGAGCTGACCACCATAGAGGCATCACTCACGGAACAGCAGCAGGAGAATGCCACGCTTGCGAAGCAACGGAAGCAATTGCAAAGCGAGCTTGCCAGTCGCGATGAACAGCTGGCCACACTCAGGGAGACGCTGCAAACGACCACGATGGAACTGCAGCAGGCAAAGTCCGGGAGAGACGAATCCCGGCAGCAGCTGGCGGCAAGCCAGGCACAGGCCGGCAGTTACAAACGCCAGCTCGATGCACTGAACGCCAGGCTGAAAGAGCAGCAGCAGGCCATGCTGGAAGCCAAACAGCAGATGGCCGCAATAGTTTCTGCGCGTGACAGCCTGCGCGCAGACCTGACCGCGTCGACCGATGAACTGGCACGGGTGCAGGCCAGCCTGGAAAACGCGCTGGCACAGGCCGAGCAACTTCGCCAGGCCGCGGCCGACAACAGGACACAAGCCGCACCCGCTGCGGCTGTAGCAGTCGCGGCACTGGAAAGCCGGGCCCCGGCTGCAGCGGAGACGGAAACAGCCGCGCAGAAAAGCGCTGAACACCTGGCAACAAGCGCAGGCGGCGCAGCACCGGATAGCGACGGGGACGGCGTGGCGGACGCCACGGATCTCTGCGCTGCCACGGCGCAAGGCGTTGACGTGGGACCGACAGGCTGCGCCGCCGGCGCAACCATCCCGCTGAAAGGCGTGAATTTTCGCTATAACTCGCACGAACTCACCGCCGGCGCACGACGCGTGCTGGACCGGGTAGCCGCCATCCTGGCCGATAAGCCCGACATCCGGCTCGAGGTAGCGGGTCATACTGACTCGCAGGGTGACCCGGTCTACAACCAGTGGCTGTCCCAGCAACGGGCGCAGGCCGTCAGGGACTACCTGGTCAGGCACGGGCTGGACCGAAAACGGATCTCGGCGCGCGGCTACGGTGACCAGCAACCGGTGGCAGACAACACCACAGTGGCCGGCCTGGTGCAAAACCGGCGCGTGGAACTGCGCAGCCTGCCGTAAACAGCCTCCCCGCCCGGCTTTCCGGCCGCCCTGATTTTTTTCGCCGGCCCCCTGTCCATTTGCACGAAATTACTCTAGAATGATTTTCCAATAGCCTGAATTGGCTTGCTATTTTATCTGGTCACCCGCTATGCATCACACCATCAGACAGGTCATCAGTCTCTTCCTGGCCCTTGCCGGCCTATTCTCACTGTCGCTGGCGACTGCATCCACGGGCCGCTACGACGTGTCCTATCTCTGGCACCGGGACGTCAGCAGTGTGCTGGAATACCGCGACCGCGTTGCCAGAGTGCTGGGGCCCGGCGTTTCCAAAGACCTCCGGGTGGTCGCCAAAGGCAAGTTGTACGGACTCATCTATGACCGGCGCAGTGACAGCAACCGGGCCGGCAAGCTGGCCCGTGAGCACACCCGTCTGCTGCGCTCGCGCGGCCTGGAAGCCGCTGCCGCGGTACCCTCCCGGAACTGGCACTTTGTCAAGGCCGGCAACGCCGAACACACCGACAAGCAGGCCGGCACGCGCGCGGTACCGCGCAGCAGAATGTCCAGCGCCGAGCGCGCCCGCGAAATCCGCGACATCGGCGCGGCGGTGGAAGACTACATCAAACGCCTGCGCCGGGAAGGCAAGATCGCGCCGGACGAACGCACCGGCTGGTCCGTGTTTGATTTCACCACGGGTGAGAAGCTGGTCACCATCAATGAGGACGTACAGTTCCAGGCGGCCAGCCTGGTGAAACCGTTTATCGCGGCCGCCTTTTTCCAGCAAGTGAAGGAAGGCGACCTCATTTACGGACCCAAAAGCCGGCGCCACATGGAAAAGATGATCCACCATTCCAACAACGCTTCCACCAACTGGGTCATGCGCCAGATGGGCGGGCCGCAAAAGGTCGAGCGCATCCTGAAGCAGCGCTACCCGAAGATATTCCGTGACACGCGGCTGGTGGAATTCATTCCGGCCAACGGGCGCAGCTACCGCAACAAGGCGTCTGTGCACGACTACAGCCGCTTCCTGTACGCGCTCTGGAAAGGCAGGATTACCGGTTCACGCGAGATCAAACGCCTGATGGCCATGCCGGGCTCCGACCGGATCTACACCGGCGCCCGGGAAATTCCGAAAGGCACCCGGGTCTACAACAAGACCGGCAGCACCGCGCGTGTCTGCGGTGACATGGGCATCCTCAGTGTCAGGGGCCGTGACGGCAAACGCTACCCCTACACCATCATCGGCATCATCGAAAAACAGCAGCGCAGTGAAAACTACACCGCCTGGATCCGCGCACGCAGTAACGTAATCCGCAATGTGTCCAACATTGTGTACAAGGGCATTGCCCGGCAACATAATCTGGAAAGCGTGCTTTAGCCCGGATTTCTCACCAGCGTTCGGCGTGATGATTTCGTTGTGCTTTCGCGGTCAGGGAGCCGCTCCTGCGAGGGGAAAGGATCCGGCCCGTTCGGTCAGATATGTGAAACCAGTTTGGCGGCGGGCACGCTGGAGCGGATCGCCGTGGCAATCTCGTGGCGTACGCCATGCACCGGCCGGATAGACACCCACAACAGGTTCAGCGCCAGGTTGAATTCCGCGAACACCACCACGCCGCTGAAACGCGCCAGCACCCGGTGCAACTCGTCGATGGTGCGTTGAATATGCTGATTGGGTTTCTTGCGCAGGCCCGGAATGATCACCATGAAATCCGACAACGGCTTGCCGTATTCGTCCACCGTCGGCGCGCGCTTGCGCAATGGCTCGGAAGCATCCTGGATCGTCAGTGTTGCGCGCAGGAAATTCATAGTGGTAAATATAGCCCACCGCAACACGGCCGTTCAATCACAAATTGGCGCGCATCCGCCGTACAGTATTCAAGCCGCTCAATACGCTGACTATTTTGGGCGTAACAACGCGGGCGGGTGGCCGCCCTGCGGTGGCTTTGCTACCATTGGCGCGCAGTTCAGTCCCGGTAGCTCAGCTGGATAGAGCGAGCGCCTCCTAAGCGCTAGGTCGGAGGTTCGAATCCTCTCCGGGACGCCATCTGCTCTCGGGCTACACTTTGCGCCGCACCTCGATGATATTCGGCAGTTGCCCGATGCGGCTGAGGATACGACTCAGCTGGCCGATGTCGGTCACTTCAATATGCAGCTCCATGCGTGCCACGAGATCCTTCTTGTCAGTGCAGGTGTTCACGCCCAGCACATTGATATGATCATTGGCCAGCAGGGCTGACACATCGCGTAACAACCCGGGCCGGTCGTAGGCCTGGATATGGATATCGACCGGGAACACCCGGTCCGGCAATGCTCCCCACTCGACATCGATCAGGCGATCCCGGTCTTCGTCCTTGAGGCGCAGCACGTTGGCGCAGTCGCGACGGTGGATGGTTACCCCGCGCCCGCGCGTGATGTAGCCGACGATGGCATCATTGGGTACCGGGTTGCAGCAACGGGCCGTATTGGTCAGGAGGTTGCCTACACCCAGTATCTTGAAATCGTCAGTCTCCTTCCGTGGTGCGGGACGTCGCTTTGAACTGGGCAGGGACAGGGATTCATCGTCAGCCGGCTGGCTCAGGTTCAGCACGGCATTGACCACCTGGCCCAGCTGCTGGTCACCGCGCCCCAGTGCGGCCATCAGGCTGTCGGTATCCCTGTAGTTCAGCTTTTTGACCACCTTGTCCAGTTCGCTGACCGACAGGCCCAGGCGGTGCAGTTCGCGCTCCAGCGCTGTCCGTCCCGCGTTGATGTTGATGTCACGGTCCTGCTGCTTGAACCAGTGACGCACCTTGGCGCGGGCGCGCGGGGTTTTCAGGTAACCCAGGTGGGGGTTGAGCCAGTCACGGCTGGGAGCCGGCTGGCGCGCTTTCAGTACTTCGATCTGTTCACCGTTGCTCAGCTCATAGTTCAGCGGAACGATGCGACCGTCGACCTTCACGCCCCGGCAGCGGTGACCCACATCGGTATGAATATGGTAGGCAAAGTCCAGCGCCGTGGCACCGGCAGGCATGTCAACGACCTTGCCCTGCGGGGTCAGTACATAGACCCGCTCACCGATCGACTCGGACTTGAAACGGTCGACAAACTCGTCGGCCGACTGTTCCTCGTCTTTCCACTCCAGCACCTGGCGCAACCAGGCCACTTTTTTCTCAAAGCCGGCATCGTAGTGCGCGCCTTCCTTGTAACGCCAGTGCGCGGCGATACCGAGTTCGGCGTGTTCGTGCATTTCGCGGGTGCGTATCTGCACCTCGACCGCCTTGCCCTCCGGCCCGATGACCGCGGTGTGCAGGGAGCGGTAGTTGTTGCTCTTGGGGTTGGCAATATAGTCGTCGAACTCGTGCGGCACGTGATGCCACAGACTGTGCACAATGCCCAGTGCGGCGTAACAGTCGCGCGGAGTATCCACCAGCACGCGGACGGCCTGCACGTCGAAGATTTCGTGGAAGTCGACGTTCTTGCGCTGCATCTTGCGCCAGATGCTATAGATATGCTTGGGCCTGCCACTGATCTCCGCCCTGATGCCTGCTTCCTCAAAGGCCTTCTGCAGGCGCTCCTTGACCAGCTCGATGTGCCGTTCACGGTCGATGCGGCGGCCGTCCAGCAGCGAGGCGATACGCCGGTAGGCCTCGCTGTCCAGGTAGCGCAGGGCCAGGTCTTCCAGTTCCCACTTGACCTGCCAGATACCCAGCCGGTTGGCCAGCGGTGCATAGATGTCCAGGGTCTCGCCAGCGATGCGGCGCTGACGCTCCTCGCTCAGGTAACGCAGGGTGCGCATGTTGTGCAGGCGGTCAGCCAGTTTGATCAGCACCACGCGCACATCTTCCGCCATAGCCAGCAGCAGCTTGCGCACACTCTCCGAATGGCTGATCTCTGCACTGCTACGGTCCGGGGCCACACCGCGGATTTCGTCGATGTGGCCCATTTTGGTGACCCCGTCGACCAGCGCGGCCACGTCATTGCCGAAGGCGCTGGCGATGGTTTCGAGTGAGACATCGGTATCCTCGACCACGTCATGCAGAATCGCGGCAGCCACCGCCTCGTGATCGAGGTTCAGGTGATGCACGATCTCGGCCACCGCCAGGCAGTGCACCAGGTAGGGCTCACCGGAGGCCCGCCGCTGTTCGCGGTGCGCCTTTTGCGCCATGTCCAGCGCGGCATGAATGACCTGCTGCTCCGGTTCGCTGCGATCCTTGCCGACCGCGGCCAGCCAGGCATCCAGGTCCAGTGCCTGTCCGTTGGAAGGTGTCGTGGTTTCTGCCCGGGCTACCATACTATCAAGTGTAGACCCACCCGGAAGCGACGGCCATCAGGTTTTTACATCGAGCGCAGCCAGGTCACTGCGCAGGGATTCCAGCGCCGCTTCCAGCGCCTGCTGCATGGCGCGGCTGGTAGCGTGCATATCCTTGCCATCACTTGCCTGTTGCTGCAGGTAAACACCTGTCCATAATGCTGCTGTATCGCGCCCCACATACAGGCTCGCTTCCAGCTCCAGTTCAGCGCTCGGCGGCCCGCCCCCCACCACCCGCTCAAAGCGCAACAGGCGTGTACGCAGGTGATAACCGCTGCCGGTGTGCATGCGATCATCCCCGACGCTGTCCGCAATACCGCTGCTGCGCAGGTAGTGCAGCAGTGCCTGGTGAACCATACGTGGCGGCTGGTCCACCCAGAACTCGTAGTGGTAACGATGCAGCTCCAGCGGCCTGTCCGCATCACGATACAGAATTGCGCGCCCGCTGCGCAGCGGATCCGCCATCACGTAGTCAACCTGCAACCCCCCTGTCAGTACCGGAGCGGGCAACACCGTGTCGGCAGACAGGCTGGTCTGCAGCTGGTAGAAGCGGTCTTCCGGCACCGGGCCGGAACTGCTGCAGGCCGTCAGCAGCAACAGCAACACACAACAGGCACCCGCATATCTAGTCACGACTCACCCCCGTATCCCGTGGTGCGGAACCGCCAATCAGACGACCGGGATTCTCCCGGATCTGGCGGCTGAACTCGCTCATATTGCGACTGGTGCTGTCCAGGTTCTGCAGGATATCGCCGGTGTAACGGGACACCTGCTCCAGCACCTTGCGCAGGTCCGCCGTCGCCTGTTGCAGGTCCGGCCGGGTCGCGCTAACCAGGCTGTCCAGTTTACGGATCAGTACCTGTGTTTCCTGCTTCACCTCCACCAGTCCCGCCGACAGCGTGCGCACATCCCTGGCCGTTTCCTCGACGTCGTCCAGGGTCCTGTGTACCTGTGCCTCGGTTTGCGCATTGAGGATACCGGAAAGGTAGGTGGCGCTTTGGTCCAGTTTGACAATCAGTGCCTGCATGCCTTCCATGATCGCCGGCAAACCCGTGTCGAGCTCGCCACCGACCTGCTGCACGGTATGGTTCAGGGTTTCCAGCAACGGTCGGATCGCATGTTCACTGAGATCGCCGAAGTCTCCCGCAACCGCGCCGAGCGTGGCAAACAGGTCAACACCCTGCTCGCCCTTCAGCTCGCTGCCGGGTGCGAGGAACTCGCCGGATCGGCCTTCCTCGATATTGACCACGGTATCCGCCAGCAAACCCTCGGAATAGATACGCGCGACGCTGTCGACCGGAATCTCCCAGCCCTTGCTTACCTGCAGCGCCACCCGGTAGCGCATGCCCTGTTCGTTCCTTTGCGGTTCGATTGCGGTTACGTGTCCCACACCATAGCCTTCATAGGTGACGGGGGTTCCGCTGGTCAAGCCGCTTACGTTGCTGTACCAGGTGTAGTAGAGATCGCGCTCCCCCACCCCGTTGAGCAGGCGGAACAGTACGTACAGCAGGGCGGCAAGTCCCGCCAGCACAAACAGTCCGACCGAGAAATAGTTGATGGTATCCCTTTTCAAAATCAGTCTGCTCCTTCAGTCAGACGCTGCAGATACTGTTCGGCATCTACCGGCACATCTTCAGAGGTGCGCGTCAGCAGGTTGCGTATTCGCCGGTTATCCGAATTGCGAATCTCGTCGACACTACCGGTCATGAGGATGTTGCCACGGTCCAGCACCGTGATCCGGTCGGCGATCTTGAAAGCGCTTTCCAGTTCGTGTGTGACCACCACGATCGCCACCTGCATGGCATCGCGGATGCGCAGGATCAGCTTGTCCAGGTCTGCGGCCACCACCGGGTCCAGGCCGGCGGAGGGCTCGTCAAAAAACAGCAGCTTCGGGTCCATGACCAGCGCGCGCGCCAGTGCAGCGCGTTTGATCATGCCCCCGGACAGTTGCGCGGGCATCAGGTTCTCGTAGCCGGCCATGTTCACGACTTCGAGTTTCATGCGGCTCATGATGCGGATGGTGTTCTCGTCCAGCCGGGTATGCTCCCGCAACGGCATACACACATTCTCGCCCACGGTCATGGAATTGAACAGCGCGCCGCCCTGGAAGGAAACCCCGATCTTTTTGCGCAGTTCCGTCCACTCCCGGCCGCCCAGGGTGCGGGTGTCCCTGCCAAACAGGCGTATGCAGCCGCTGTCGGGGTGGTGCAATCCCAGCATGTAGCGCAACAGCGTCGACTTGCCCGAACCGCTGCCACCCATGATGACCATGATCTCGCCGTCCTCGACGTTCAGCGACACCCGGTCGAGGATCTTCTGCTGACCGTAACAGGTCACCAGTTCCTCGACTTCGATCACCGGCTGCGTGGCGGTTTGTGCTTGCGTCTGCATCACTGGATCAGGAAAAACGTAAAAATCATGTCAGCCACCACGATGGCGCCGATACAGAGCACCACCGAACGCGTGGTGGCACGACCCAGGCCCTCGGCGCCGCCACTGGCATTGAAGCCGTTGCTGGTCGCCACCAGCGCGATCAGCACGGCGAACACCAGGCTCTTGAGCAGGCCCTGCCAGAGATCCCCCGGCACCAGCGACGCCAGTACCCGGTCGAAGTAGGTCTCCATACTGATATGCAGTTCCATGACCGACAGCATGCCGCCGCCCAGCAGTGCCATACCGTCTGCGAGCAGGGTCATTACCGGCATCATCACCAGCATCGCTACCAGCACCGGTGCGACCAGGTAGCGCACCGGTGCGATGCCCATGACCCGCAGGGCGTCGATCTCCTGCGCCATCTGCATGGTACCGATGCGCGCGGCAATCGCCGAACCGGAACGCCCCGCCACCACGATACCGGCGATCAGCACACCGAACTCGCGCGTCACCGAGGTAGCGATACCGCTGATAATCTGCGACTCGGCACCGAACTCCCGCAGTGTATAAATGCCCTGCATGGCCATCATCGCACCGTTTGCAAACGCCAGCACCGCCAGCACCGGGATCGCCTGCACACCGATACTCATCATCTCCGCAAACACGGCCTGCAGCCGCACCCGCTGCCGGAACCAGTAGCCGAAAACTATCCAGAACAGGCTTTCACCCAGCAGCGCAGCGCCGTAACCGAAATCCTCCACACCACTGACAAACTTCCGCCCGACCTGCTCGCTCAGGCGACGGAACCCCGTGGCTGCGTGCTCAGCTGCCATTGGCCAGCCGCTCGTCCAGCGAGTCATAGATCCGGAACACCTTGTCCAGCCGCGCCAGGCGCAACACGTTCATGGCTGCGTCACTGACACCGATCAGCCCGAACTCCAGGTGGTTGGAACGCGCGTACTGGAACCCCTCCACCAGGCTCGCCACCCCCGAGCTGTCGATATATTCGACTGCTGACAGGTCTACCATGACGTGTTTCTGCTTTTTCAGACAGGCGAGAATGACCTTGCGCGCATCCGGCGACTTGTTGAGGTCGACCTCACCGCTGAGAGCGATCACTGCAAACCCCTGCCTGTCTTCAATCGGAAAAGCCATGACAGACTCCTGTTACCCTGTGTATTTCTTCATCTGGAAAAGATTGCCAACGCCTTCGGGCGGATCGATGAACCCGCACTCGTCCATCAGGCAGTCGATGAGGTGCACCCCCAGCCCGCCGGGACGCACATCGTCCAGGTCGCGGGAGCAGACCTTTTCGACATCGACCCTGTGCGCATAGTCGCGCAAGCGGATCACCAGCGCACCCTGCTCCTGTACCAGCGTAACATCGATCCGGCCATTGGGGTCCATGCCGTAGGCATGCTGAATGATATTGGTGCAGGCCTCGTTGACAGCCAGCACCACGGCGTCCGTCGCCTGCCGGTCCAGCCCGGCGATATCCGCGGCATCGCGCAACACGCAGCGCAACAGCTTCAGGCGGCTGGTCCTGGAACAGAAGCTCAGTGTGACCAGCTGGTCATCGCAGTCCATGTACTTTAGTCCCTTCAATCACCACCAGTGTCAGATCATCTTCCACGTCGCCACCCGGGTCCACCACTGCGTTGACGATGGCCGCTGGGCGGCTCGCCAGCGGCAGGTGGCTGTGCTCCTTCAGCAAGCGTAGCAGACCTTCCTCCTCCAGGCGCCGGCCGTCGCCGGTGCGCGCTTCGAGCAAACCGTCCGTATACAGGTATAGACAACCTCCGTCCAGCGTGAAAGCCTGGTTGTCAAACTGGCAGTCGTGGATGATGCCCAGTGGCGGAGCCGCCGCCGCATACGAACCGATCAGTGCGGCCGGCCCCATGTGCAATACCGGCAGGTGCCCGGCGTTCGACAGGAGCACCTTACCGCTGACCGTATCCAGTACACCCGCCACCATGGTAACAAACATACCGTGTATGGAGGTCTCGAAAATCTCGCGGTTGAGCATGCCCAGCAACTTGCCCGGATCGTGGATACCCTTGCCCAGGCAGCGAAACAGGCTGGCCGACTTGGCCATCAGCAGGGCTGCATTCATGCCCTTGCCGGACACGTCGGCGAGGCAAAAGGCGACACGTCCGTCCGCAAGCTGGTAATAATCGTAAAAGTCACCGGATACCGCGCGGGCGGACAGGTTCAGCCCGGTCACGCCAGGGATACCGGCTTCGCAATGAGGTAACAGACTTTTCTGCACCTCGCGCGCCAGCTCCAGCTCGCGTTCCAGTTCGCCGGCCAGCCGGTCGCGCTCTGCCAGCGTCTGCTCCAGCCGCCAGGTCAGCTCCTGGTAACTCAGGTTTTCCTCGGCCAGCCGCAGGTTGGCCTCGCGCAGTACTTCCTCGAAAGGCAGTTGTTCACCCACCCGCATACCCATGGCCGTCGCCGCCTCGGCAACGGATTCGGTCACCTGCTGCAACAGGAAATCGCTCTGCTCCGGGCTGGCCGCGAAATGCTCCCCGAGCAGCTCGCGTGCACGTTGCACCGCAACACGCTTGTTCCCACTGCGGTACACCGCCGCCATCCAGTCGGCACAGGCCGCCACCTTGCACAGCCGCACGTCCTGTTCACCGGTATCTTCCGGCGGACCTTCGTGGTGATATCCCATGGCCAGCGCCAGGTCCGCCGGCAGGTCCCAGCCGATGGCCAGGGTGATACCTACTTCATCATGAGTACACTGGAACAGCTCGATCTCCAGGTCACGGCGCGTCTCGGGGGTGGCAGTGGCCAGCAGCTCCCACTGGTCGACCTGCTCCGGGCGGAGATACAGCATCACCAGCAGGCCGAAATCCTGCAGCAGCCCGGCAGTAAAACATTCGTCGGCATCCACGCCGGCCAGGCCCGCCAGCGTGCGGGCGCTGACGGCGCGCCACAGCGCATCTTCCCAGTAGGCATCGATATCAAAACCCGGGATCGAATCCTTGCGCAGGGCGTCGCGCATGGAAATGCACAGCACCAGGTTGCGCAGGGCCCGGTTGCCCAGCACGGTGACCGCTCGCGCGACCGATTTTACCTGGCTGACCAGCCCGAAAAAGGCGGAATTCGCCACCCGCAGCAACTCCGCGGTCAGCACCGGATCATTGCTTACCAGTTGCGCGAGGTCGCGGCTGTCTATACCCGACCTGGAACAGGCCTGGACAATGCGGATGGCTTCCTTGGGCGGAGCCGGCAGATCAGACGGCTTGACCGTATATTCGACAGCGGTTTCTTCCATAAGCTGTTGATCGTACGTCCTGAAACGGTGATTTTTGTCCTGTACCGCCACCATAGCGGCAAAAACCGGGCTGGCTAGAGCCGGATTTCGGCGAATGATCAACAAATTACGATGCCCTGAACCGGCTCAATACCGCCAGCGGCCCGTTCGGGACCCGGGACTACGACCTGGATAAAAATAGCAACCGCACCCAACTCCTCCAGGATACCGTCACCACGCCCTACAGCTACGAACTCAACAGCAACCGCCTCGACACCCTGGGCAGTGTCGGCGCCACCGACGTGCGGCTGGACGCCACTGGCAGCACCCTCAACCTGAGAGTAAAAAGGGGTCGGTAACAAATGGGAATGATTGCGTTTTGTCACCGACTCCTTTTCCTTTTTGAGCCGGGATAAGAAGTTTGTCTAGATCAGCGCCTGGAGGGTGACGGGGAATTGCTCGGCGGCCTCTTCGAAGGCGAAGAAGAGTTCGTCTTCCTGCAGGCCGATGGTGTCCAGCATGGACTGTGAAATCTGGATATCCGCCTTCGGGGAACCCATGAAGTTCCCCTGCTCCGATTCGTTCACCAGGTGATTGGCGAGATACAGGATACTGGCTTCCCGCTGCGATACCTGTGCCCGCTGTGGCTCGTGGTGCCAGGCCACGGCGTCGACCAGCTCCTCGGGCAACTGCCACTGATCCATGAGATAGCCTGCCACGCTGGCGTGACTGAACTCGAACTGTTCCAGTTCGGCCTGGTAGAGCACTTCCTCGTCACCTTCCGCCATGAGCAGGATATCGCGCATGGCTTCGGGACGCTGGTGATACAGGATAATGCTGCCGATATCGTGCATCAGCCCGGCCACGAACAGCCGCTCCGGGTGCAGGATATTGGCGCGCACCGCCAGCGACCTGGCCAGCAGGCCGGTATACACACTGTGGCGCCAGAAGGTCTCCATCTCCACCAGTTCGTTGGGTATGGTATTGAAGGTCTTGACAGCCGAGATCGACAGTACCAACTGGTACAGCTCGGCATTGCCGATGACCGTTACGGCGCGGGAGACCGTATCGACCTTGCGACTGAAATTGTAAAACGAGCTGTTCGCCATGCGCAGCAGGCGCGCGGTCAGGTTGGGGTCGACATTGACAATCGCGGAAATTTCCTTTGCCCCGCTGGTCGGCGAATGGATCATTTCGAACAGGCGCAGGCACACGTCGGGAGGCGATACCAGGCCTTCCACATCACCCAGCAGTTCGACGACGGAAGCCTGTCCGGCTTCACCCTTGCGGTGCACATTTTGACTGGTCATAGGCTGAAATATCCGCTGTTCCTGGCCCGTGTAACGACCCCGGAGAGACAAACTGGAGAATACGGTGACGTATTTTGCCGACCCCGTCACACAACCGGCAATCCGGCTGTGCTATCTATACATCCAGTCGCTATACAGTTATCAGCAGTACACCAGGGGACCGACATGTCAAAGACCGTGCAACAGAATATAGTCAACCTGGAAGATTACGGACAGCTGCGCCGCAGCCTGGGAAACGGCGCCGGCACCAAGGCCCTGCGCAGCACCCGTGACCTGGCCACAGCGAAACTCAAACACCATATCGACCGCATGATGGAAAAGGTCGACGATGCCCTGTTCGCGCGTGCCGAAAAGGCCGAGAACAACATGAACCAGACCCAGTACTTCGATGCCATGCGCGAGCTGAGGATAATCCGCAAGGACATCGAGGAAGATTTCCTGAACGGTTTCGAGAGCCGCTTCAACCAGGGCGTACCGCGGCAGACCGGCAGCTCCGACAGTTTCAACCTGAGCCTGGACGATAACGACGGCGGCCTGGGACTGGTTGACAAAAAAGACCTGGAGGAAGAGCTGGCCATATCCAACATGGTGAACAAGGTCCGCAACGCCAGCAAACAAGCCCTGTATGCGCTGGACAAACGCATCGGGCTGCTGATCAACGACCCGGACCTGGACCACTGGCAGAATCCGCTCGGCCCGGAATCGATCTGTGACGCCTTCCATGAAGCGGCCCGGCGTATCGAGACCGGTCTGGAAATCCGCCTGGTGATTTTCAAGCTGTTCGACCAGCACGTCATCAATCATATCGGCGAACTCTACAAGGAGGTCAACAGCAACCTGGTCGCCATGGGTGTGCTGCCGGAGATCAAAACCACCATCCGGCGCAACCCCAACCCTGCGGGCGGCGCGTACGCCCCGGCACCAGGCACAGTGGCGCCTGGTGGAGAACCCCCGCAGGGCAGCCAGGAAGGCGGCTACCCGCCCGCTGCACCACCGGTCGGCGGCGGCCTGGCCGGCGCCGCCTACGGCACCGGTGTATACAGTAACGGTGGCTACCAGGGCGCCGGGGCGGGCAGCCCCATCAGCGCGCTGACCCTGCTGCAGCACGGCAGTGTACCGGCACCGGGTAACGAGGCGGGCGGCGAAGGTCTCGCGCTCAACCCGGCCGACCTGGCGTCCGGGCAGGTCAATATCCTGCACAGCCTGCGTAATTCCCCGCTGGCCGAGGGGCTGGGCAAGGGTGGCGACATGACCATCGATATTGTCGCCATGCTGTTCGACTACATCCTCGACGACAAGAACATCCAGGATGCCATGCGTGCCCTGATCGGCCGGCTACAGATACCACTGCTCAAGGTTGCGCTGCTGGACAATGCCTTCTTTACACGCAAATCCCACCCTGCCCGGCGTCTGCTGAATCGGCTGGCGGCAACCGCAGTGGACTGGGACGAAGAGGACGGCAACCAGGACCCGCTGTACCTGAAGATCCAGAGTATTGTGCAAACCATACTGGATGATTTCGATGACGACATCCGCCTGTTCGACACGCTGCTGGCGGATCTCGAGGATTTCCTGAGCCAGGAAGAAGAACAGGCCGAAATCCGCGCCGAGCGGTCTGCCAGAATCATGGAGGGCAAGGAACGGCTGGATGAAGCCAAGTCCACCACGCTGGAAGAAATCGAACCCCGGATCAGCGATGAACAGAACCTCGATTTCATACGCGAGTTCGTCACCACGCACTGGAAAAACCTGCTGTTCATCACCTGCGCCCGCCAGGGCAAGGACAGTGACGCCTGGAAAAACGCAGTGGCTACCATGGATGACCTGATCTGGAGCGTCAAACCCAAGCACACGCGCGAAGACCGGCAGAAACTGGTCAGCATGCAACCGGGACTGCTGACCCGCCTGCGCGAAGGCATGGAACGGCTGTCTATTCCAGCCACGGAACGTGATGACTTCATTGCCATGCTGATACGCGCCCATGGACGTACCGCGATCAATACGCCGGACGCGGATACCGCCACCGCCCCGCCGCCGCAATACAGTAACACTGACAACACTGGCAGCCGGGCACCGCACCCAGAGCACAACCCGGCCTCCACACAAAAGGCAAAATCGACGGCACCGAAAGCCGTCACGCAGCCGGCCGCGGAGGTCAACGACAGCTTCACCGCCAGGGCGCGCCAGCTGACCACCGGCACCTGGGTGGAATTCAGCGGCAGCGACGGCCAGCGTCAGCGTGCGAAACTCAGCTGGATCAGCCCGATCACCAATACCTACCTGTTCACCGACCGTAAGGGACTCAAGGCCGGCAATTACAGCCTGGAAGAGTTTGCCCTGCTACTGCGCTGCGCACGCGCACGGATACTCGACAGCGCACCCCTGATGGACCGGGCGGTCAGCACGGTGTTCGAGGAATACCAGCAGCACTGACCCGATCCAACCGGAAACCTGTCACGGCCGGGTGCTGTTGAGCCCGACAAAACTGCCGCTGTTGTCTTCCGCCAGCTTGCGCATCAGTGCGGCAAATCGCACCGTGTTGGCGGGCAGACCGCCCTGGGCAAAGATCACCGGGAAACCGATCGCATGGATGCGCACCCGCCGTTTCCCGGAGCGATCCGCTCGGTTCAGCCGGTCGACGCTATCAATCACTGCCTGGATGGAACCCCGCGCAAAGTCATCCCCGAACACGTACAGGCTGATACGCTTGTCACTGCGATGAAAATGCCGGATGGCTGCCTCGATACCTTCCACGGGACTGGAGTTGGAAAACGGCTGCCAGCCGGCAAGCCGCTTGACGATGGCCTTGCGCCGCGCCGGGGTATCCTGTATCCAGCGCCCTTTATACTGGGAGAACAGGTAGTCCCCCATGTCGTTCATGACCTGGATGCCCTTGACCTGCGGGTAGATCTCCAGCACTTCCTTCACCTTCTTCAGCACCAGTGGCCAGGCATTCTGTTGCATGGAACCGGAGGTATCGATAATGAAAATAATGTATTCACTGTCCACCGGCACACCACCGATGCGCGCATCACGACGCTGGAAATCCGCTCCCAGCAGGCGCTGCATCTCCGCAGAAAGCTGCTGTTTCGCAGTGACCAGCTGCGCGGCGATAATGCGCTGCGCCTCGTACTCTTTGCGGGTCGCCTCGTACTGGCCACGCAGCGAGGACCGCTCTCCCTTCAGCCGCGCGAGTTTTTCCCGGCTTTGGGAAAGCTGCTGCTGCACGTTCTGCACATCGCGGTTCAACACGCTGGTTTCACCACGCAAGCGGAACTGTTCCTGTTCCAGTCGCTGCACCAGCCCGGTGAGATCGACCGCCAGCTTTTCGATCACCCGCGGTTCGGCAATCCTGGCGATCACCAGCAGCAGGATGATAGCGCCGAACCCGCAGGACACCACGTCCAGGAAAGACAGGTTGAAAATATCGATCGGGCGCCGACTGCGACGTGTCATGGCCAGTCCCTCGCCGGCGTAATGAAGGAACCCCGGGTGTCGATCGCCAGCTTCCAGTAGGCCGCCGCCGCCCAGGCATCCCCTTCCATCGGCATAAGCAGGGTATTGACCGGGATACCGCCCGGCAGGCTGCGTACCGCCGCGCTGAAGTGTTCCAGGCGTTGCTCGGCAGACACCGTGGTCTGTCTGGGCCGGGTACGGCCCTGGGTGGGCAGGCCATCGGTGACCAGCAGGATGTTGTCCGGTGCGGGAGCAAGTTTCCTGGCCACTGCAAACGCCTGGTACAGGCTGGTGCCGCCCCCTGGCACCTGTTTGCGTAGAGCGTTGAGCACACCCTCCACCTCTGCACTGCGGTCTGCTTTCAGCCAGCGGTCCTTGCCACTCGCCAGTACCGGCCGCGCGCGGGTATTAAAGACGTAGAGCTGGAAGGAAGCACTGGCCGGCAGGTTGCTGACCAGCCATTCGGCAGTCGCCAGCGTGCGTTTCCATTTGGGTGCCGTGCGTTTCTGCGCCGGCCCCATGTTGCGCCGCCGAACCACGTTGACGATGGTTTCATCCAGCATGCTGGCAGAAGCGTCGAGCAGGATCAGGATGCGCTTGCCACCCACCTTTAAACCGGTCAGGTACTGTCGATCCCCGTCGCCGGTTACCCGGTGCACCCGGCTGCCCTGCGCTCCCGTTTCCGGCGCCTGCCGGCCCAGGCGTTTCTTTTTACGGTCCAGGCTTTTGAGGTCGGACGTCAGCCGGTTGACGTGCGCCCGGTTCGCCAGCGTTTCCTTTTCCATCCTGGCGATCTCGATCTTCATTTCGCGGATATCCTGCATCACCCGCCCGGTCTCTCCCTGTGTCACCTGTACTTCCGTCTTGGCAGCCTCCAAGCTGTTGCGAAGGCTCACCTGCCGGTCTTCACCGACCAGCACTTCCTGTTCCAGCTTCACCACTTCGGAACGCAGGTCGGCAAAGTGCTCGCTGCGTGTCCGGACGGTGTCGTGGTTGAGGATCAGGACCAGCAACACCACGGCACCGAAACCGCAGAACATGATGTCGAGGAAGGACAGCGAAAAGGCGGACAAGGTGCGGCGTTTCATGGCGTATGCTGCATAGTTACCAGGGAAGCTCCGGTTACCCCGTCATTGCCGCGCTACGCTCGCAATGACGGGCTTGTGCAAACTAGCGTACGCCCTGCACCTTGAGGCGGCGTACCAGCCACTGGTCCACGTAGCGTTCACTGTCGAGCACCAGCCGTTCCTGCATCAGCTGCAACTGGTGGATAAAAAACATCAGCACGATACTGATGACCAGCGCGATAAAGGTTGAATTAAACGCCACACCCAGGCTGGCGGTGACACCGGTGATATCACCTTCCACCGCGCGGTGTGCCTGCCCCAGCGCATCACCGATGCCGCGCACGGTGCCGATAAACCCGACCGAGGGAATCGCCCAGGCGATGTAACGGATGATGGACAATTCCGATTCCAGCCGTTCACCTTCCGATTCACACACGGCGCGCGCAGCAGTCGACACATCCTGTACATTGCGCGTCGCTGCAAAACGTTCAATCGCAGTCAACAGGGTACGCGGCAACAAGGACTCCCGCGCCCGGGCCGGCAGGGACTGCAGGCGTTCGGACAGGCCGCGGGTATCTTCCAGCCCCACCGGCATATTCTCCGGCAGGCCGAGCAGGTCCTGTTCCAGCAGTTTCTGTTGCAGGTACACGGCGCGACCCTTGCAGGCAAGGATGGCCAGCGCCCACAACATCAGAACGAAACAGCTTTCCTGCTCGTAGTCCTTGATAACCACATAGAACGAACGCTGCTGCACGTAGTCGGGGTTGTCCTGCATCTCGGCCGCCTGTTGCTGCAGGAAAATGTCCGCCTGCGGGCGCACCAGTGTGACGTAGAGCGCATGCACCAGGATAAAGGCAATCAGCAGCGCAAACAGCTGGTAGAAAAATTCGGCGGGAAAGGCTTTTTTCATAGGGAATAACTCAGATATCAACCGGGAAGGAGACGGCACTGTCGGCCTTGATCTTTTCGCTGGGGGTGTAGTTCTTTACCGGTGCCGGGGTGCGGCGCGGGGTGGTTTTTTTCTGCGCCGCATGCTCTGCCTGCACCGCCTCCCTGTCCGGCGTCTTTTCCTTCTCCTGCAGGGTCAGTGCATACAGGTTTGCAGCCGCTACGCACAACAGCAGGAATACAGACAGACGTCGCATGATCAGACCCTCCTCACTCGGCATACCGTGCAATGCGAAAACCCAGGTCACTGCGCGACTCGCGGCTGTAGTCGCGGTAACTCAGGCGCAGCTCGGTAAGGTTACCGTGGCGCCAGCCGGAACCGCGCACCACCCGGTGCTCACCGCGCGGCGGCCCGAGCGGATCCCTGACCAGCCGCTCGCTCTCGCCCGGGTAGACCGCGTAGTAATCATTGCTCCATTCTGCCACGTTCCCGCCCAGATCAAAGAATCCTTCGGGGTAGGCAGGAAAACTGCCGGCCGGCGCCGTAACCCGAAAGTGGTCATCATAGCCCGGCACCACGTCCGCCAGGGTGTCGCTGATTTGCGCGTCGGCAAAATTGCCCACCACCGCGGTGGGAGGAAAACCACCCTGCCAGGGGTATCGCTGCGCTGATTTGCGACCCAACACCCGCGCAACGTAGGCCCACTCCGCCTCGGTGGGCAGGCGATAACCGGTGGTCACCGGCCGGATCAGCTGCAGGTGACCGTTCTGCTCCCGGTAGGCCGCCGGCAGACCGTCCTGCCTGCTGAGCCAGTTGCAGTAGCGTGCGGCATCCTCCCAGCGAAGGTTGACCACCGGCTGGCTGTCACCGTCGAGTGACGCGCCTTCCGCACGGCCCGAGTGATGCGATGCCCTGAAGCGGCGGTACTGGGCATTGGTCACTTCACGATCCCCCAGGTAGAAAGGTCGCTCCAGCTGCACCAGGCGACGGCTTTCGTTGGCCCGACGCCCGGCTTCCCGCCGCGACGCGCCCATGCGAAAGCGGGCACCGGCCGGCCGAACCAGGCGCAAGCGTTGCCCGGCAGCGGTCGTCAGGGTGGCGGGAATGGCGTCCAGCCTGGCCTGTGCCACGGTCTTGAGGCGGATATCCAGGTTACGGCTCACACCGACATGCGGTGTCAGCGTGATGCGCTGACTGGCGTAACCGGCCTTGCTGAACTCCAGCGTGTGCGGCCGGGTGGTAAGACGCAGGCGGCGACTGGCGGCACCCACGGCCCTGCCGTCCACCGCCAGGCTGGCGTCCGCGGGAGACGCGGTAATAAAAAGCGTGCCGTATTCGGGTGACAGGCTCAGCGACAGCGTCCGTTCTTCTTCGGGAAGCAGTTCAATCTCCTGCGTTGCCTGCCGATAGCCGGGCTTGCTCAGTTGCAAGCGGTGCACCTGTCCCGACGACAGCGTCAGCATGGCGGGGGTAACGCCGAGGAAATCACCATCCAGCTTGATGGTGGCAGCAGACGGCGTACTTTGCAGCCGCAGCCGCCCGTCGGCCGGCGGTAACTCAATGTCATCCAGCCGCACTGTACTGCCGGCCACCACTTGCCGTTTTACCTGCACCGTTTTGTATCCTGGCAGCGACAGCTCGATATGCTGTTCACCCTGCAACAGCCCGGTTTCCAGCGGGGTCACTCCCAGCAATTTGCCGTTTACCCGCACCTGTGCGCCGGCCGGTCGGCTGCGGACCTGTACCAGCGCCCAGGCCGGCTGCAGTGCAAACGCTATCTGCTGGGCCTGGCCCAGTCCAGCGACCGCAAGCTGCTGCTGCGCCGGCAGGTAGCGTTCCGCCTGTACGCGCAGATGGTGCGTGCCGCGCGCAATGTCCGCCACGCCGTTACGGTCAACCGCCACCACCTGGTCGTCGACGAACAGTTCAAAAGGCACCCGGGGCTGGACATTCACGGTTACCCGCCCCGGCAGTTCCTGCAGGCGAAAACGGTATTCGCGAAACCCGCCCATGTCCACGTCCAGTTCCTGTTCCAGGTCACGGTAACCCGCCAGGCTGGCGCGAACCGTATAGGTCCCGGGCAGGGCCAGCAGCCTGCCCCCCAGGGGCAGCGGCGGCGGGAAGCCCTGTACGGACTGCGTGTCCGGCTCGGGTGTGATCTGCACAACGAGTGGCGTTGCCAGCAGGACGAACGCGGCCGCTGCCAGCAGCACGATGAGCAGCGCCACCAGGACAGGCCGCAGTCGGCCTCGCCCATGTGCTGCAGGCCGCGCATCCACAGCGGACAGGATCGGCGTTTCCAGGGCCGATGGTGTCGGCGCCGGTTCCGGCGCGACCAGCCGGGGCTCATCGGCGGCCGCTGTGGCGGCAATAAAAACCTGGTCGCCCTCAACCCGCCAGTGCAGGCGTGCATCACCCAGCTGCAAGCGGTCACCGGACTTGAGCCATACTGAATCCAGCAGGCGCTCGTGGTTGTGGAACAGCGGCAGAGTGGCATCTTCCGGCTGCAGGAATGCGTGCCCGTCGGCAACCGCAATGTGTGCTACGTGCACACCCTCGCCGATACCGGGCAGCTGGATATCCACGTCTGCCCCTCCACCCACGGACAGGGGCAACTGCGCCTCACTGACCTGCCGTTGCCCACGCGCGTCATGGATAACATATACGCGGTTCACACCGGTTCCTCACAACGGATATCGATGGTTGGCGCAAGCTCCCCGGGCACTACCCGGAACACCTTGCGCACATCCCGGTAGCCGGGCCGTGATCCGACAGCCGTATAGGTTCCCGGCCGCAACTCCAGCTGTCGCTCGACAAAACGTCCCAGGCGGGCCACGTGGTAAACGACGACCTCGGTCTCTCCGTCCGAACGCAGGCGCACCTGGACCGGAACACGCGCTGCGGCCACCAGCTGCGCCAGCTTCCCGATCTTGTTGGCCAGACGTGATTCCCTGGCGGGTGCGCTACCGGCGGCAGACAACAGCTTCTCAGCGTTGGCGAGCGGCTGTTCGGAATACAGCCGCTGCGGCGCATCAAGGTAACGATCGAACTGCCGGTGTAACTGCAGACGTGCTTCCGCCTGCTGCAGACCGTTGCGGGCAAAACCGGCATCCGCGTCGATTTGCAGCGCTTTCCGGTACCAGCCTGCGGCGGCCTGCCAGTCTTCGTCCCTGGCCGCGGCCTCCGCCCGGCCGCGCAAGCGCGACAGTTCCGCCTGCTGACGCGCCTGCACCAGTCGCCGGCGTGCATCCCGCACCGCCGTGGATTCAGGTTGTATTTGTGCAGCGCTTTCCAGCGCGCGGCCTGCGCTATCCAGCCGCCCCTCGTCCAGCGCGGCCAGCGCCCGGCTCATGGCGGCACGGAAGCGCCGCTCTGCCAGTTGCGCAGATACCCGCTGCAGGCGGTCGCGGGCCGGTTGATACGCACTGTCCAGCTGCAGCGCCGCTGAATAGCCCGCAGCCGCCGCCTCCAGGTCTTCATTACCTTCAGCCGCTTCACCGGCAGCCACCTGCGCCAGCACCCGGCGACGTACCCTGGCCCGTGCCAGTGCGCGCAACGCGACCTCGTGTTCGGGTTCAACCGCCAGCGCCAGCGCCAGTTGCTGTTGCGCGCTGTCCGGCCGGTTCTCCTCCAGTGCCGCCAGGCCGGCGTCCAGGGCCTGGGTGAAAATCTGCTGCTTGCGGCCGTCCAGTTGCTGCAAGCGCTGCAGCGCATCCGTATAACTGCGCGCTGCGGCGGCAAAGCGTCGTTCCGCAAACAGGCGATCGCCACTGCCGGCCAGTGCCGCGGCGTCCTCCCACAGCGGCATTCCCCACACCGGCGCCTGTTCCAGCTCCAGCCTCGCCCGTAACTTCAGGTACTGCTGCAGGCTCTGTTCAGCCGCTGCACGCGCAACCGGCGCTGCGCTTCCTGCAGCAGGCGCTGCTTTGCCGACCACTGCGTCGCCAACGCCGCCCGGTACAGGCACCAGTCGCGGCAATACCAGCACCACCAGCAGGCCAAGCAACAGGACGACGGCAAGCGCGAGTCCCACGCGGCGACGCCCGGGCGCACCCCGCGCGGGGGATGCGGGTTTCTGTCCCGGCGGACGCAGGGGTGGATGCAGCGCGGGGTCGGACCCGCCGGCGCTGTTGCGGTCAGCGGATGACATGCGCTTGCCTCAGTGTACGTCCCCGGGCAGGCCGGTCTCGGCCGCATAGATTCGCTTCAGCAGGGCACGCCACTGGGCGTACTGCACCTCGGCGGACCCGGTCAGTTCATGGGTCTGGCCCTCCACCTCCACTACCAGCGGCCTGGTTTCCGCGGCAAACGATTCACCCAGCTCCTTGATGGCGTCCCGGTGGATGGTGGTTTCCGAATCCTTGTCAAAACCGGTCTTCAGCGCATAGGCGCCACCGACCACCATGACGTTACGCAGCGTACCGGTAGACGCGCGGGTGCTGTTGCCACCCAGCGCTTCGATGGCAATCGCACCGATAATGGCTGCAGCGCCGATCAGTTTCCGGTTCCTGGCTTCGCGCTGGATGGCGCGCATCGATTCCAGTTCTTCGAGACGCGTTTTGCGCCACTGCGTATACGGCTCGCGCATGGTCTGGTAAAAATTGTCGAAATGCCCGTTCAGGGTATCGATCAGCAGGAAGTCCCGTTCCCGGATGGCGTTCACGCGCCGCACCATCGGGTCTTCCCCGGCCGGCAGGCGTACGATGGTAAACTGGCCGTTGTCGTCACGCTGCAGGTAGGCTCTGAAAACGTCCGGCGCAAGGTCAGCGGCAAAGCGTAGCCCGGCGATACGCCGGATCGTCAGGATGTCCTTTGGTTCCAGGGTCGCCCGGTAGATCGCAAGATCGTTGGCAATGGCATTGAACAGGGGCTGGAAGACGTCCCTGCCCGCCCGTTCCGCATCCTGGTAGGCCTGCAGGGAAACGCTGGCATCATAGGTGCTGCTGAACCACTCACGACCGCTGGCGTCCAGGGCGGTGATTTTCAGTTGCAGCCGTTCACCGTCCGACTCAAGAATCACGCCCCGCACCAGGACCTCGCCGCCTTCGGTATCACGGGGCACCACCCGAACCGCACCCCAGTACCCGGTTTTCTCCATGGTGTCGCGCAACAACATTGGCAGGTAGCGCGCCTCGGCACTGCGAATATCTACCGACAGACCCTGTGCATCGTCTTCGTCCTGCGGCAACTCACCCGGCTCAAACAACTCGATCCAGACATCCAGCAACTGGTTCTCGCTGAGCTCACCGTCCGGCCGGTCGATCACCACATTGCCGTCGACACTGCGATGGGAAGCGATGGTGCTGCAACCGGCCAGCAGGACCAGCGTGACGAGCATCAGGCTGTGCACGACCAGCCCGGGGGGCAACCACCTCAACGGGTTCCGGTTCCCTGTTTGTACTTCCGGTATTCGTCCCACAACTTTTTCTTCAACTCCGGGTCCGTCTCTCGTTCGGCCGCTTCGCGCAACTGGCGAGCCACTACATCATCACCGCTGCCATCCCCGACGTCCTGCGGAGGTTCACCGGCGCTCGACTGTCGCCCCGGGCCACCCGCACTGCCGTTCGTGGTCGGGGGCCGGGCAAGTTCACCCTGATCGTCCATTTCCGCGGGCACACCTGAACCGCCCTCTTCTGCACGCGCCTGCCCCGCCCCACCTTCACCACTGCGCCCTGCCTGGCCTGCGCCGCCAGCGCTACGGGGCCGGGCAGCCTTCACCCGTTCCTGCTCGCGCAGCAGGCGCTGGTCAAACTCACCCAGGCCCGCATTGAGTTCGGCGTCCAGCGCCGCAGCCCGCTCGGCTTCGGTCTGCTCGGTCTGTGGATCGATCGCAGCGGGGCGCGACACGATGACCGGCTGAGGGCAATCCAGGCCGGCCGGTAACGAAATCCGCTCCGCCGTCAGGGCAGCACAATCCGCAGCCACCCGTCGCCGCAGGCGTTCCACATACGCGGCGTACTCGTGACTTTCATCCGCCCCCAGGCTCCCGGTTTGACGGTGCCGCTCGAAATCCGTACGCGCCGCCTGCAGCGCCGCCTGATCGACCCGCAGCTGTTCGAGCAACTGCGTATCCTGTGCCGCCTGCGCGGGTTCCGCCAGCAGCAGGATCAACAGGGTGAACACGTGTTCGGATAGACGCATACCAGGCTCCCGCACCTGCTACAGACCGCCGGGGAGCCCCCGGGTTTCCCCGCTATCATAACTGCATGCACCAGCAGGCGCGACAGCACGCCTGCGGTCACCCTGGAACCCGTTTCTGTGGACGTTTTACGCGGCCTTGTCCTGCTGCGCCCGGGATCAGAACGTTGGCTGGCCACTCCGATGCCAGACGTACTGCAGTGCACAGCAACACCGCTGTCCCGGCAGCCATGCAACGGCTGGACGCAAGGAATACGCCTGCGAATTTCATAATTTCATGCCGCCCGGCGCGTTCTTGCAGTATCTGTTTCAGCCACATTTTCCTGTACATCCTCCTATCTGTGACCTGTATCACATATTTTCGAATCCGCACAGGACACCGCTTGCGCCACCCAATATTTGGGACTATTATCCCAAATATTGGGTTTATTTTCCCACTATCCAGACCCGGGGGAGGATTCACGCTCCCCATGCCTGAGAACGGCTTAGCCTCAGAAGGAGTACGGACATGACACAGAAACGACTGATTACCGCCCTGGCCATTGCACTCGCAACCGGTGGGCTGACCGCCTGCGGGGGCGGCAGCGGTGGCGGAGGAACCACGGGCGCCGCTCTCGTCAGCACCAGTTCGGTTGGCACCATCACTGGCTTTGGCAGCGTCTACGTCAACGGCGTCGAATTCGAGACGGGTAACGCCAGCTATGAAATAGACGATGAAACCGCTTTCGATGACTCCGCGCTTGCCGTGGGCATGAAAGTCCGGATCAAGGGGACAGTGAATGCCGATGGCGTAACCGGCACCGCCAGCAGCGTGCACTATGACGACGATGTGGAAGGACCGATCGATACCGGCAGCCTGACCGTCATCGATGCCACCCACAAGGCATTCCGGATCTTTGGCCTGGATATCATGGTGGACGCATCCCGGACCGTATTCGACGCCGGTGCCGGCTTCGATACCCTGGCCGATGGCCAGAAACTGGAAGTAAGCGGCTATTTTGACGGCACGCGCATCAATGCAACCCGCATTGAACGGCAGAATGACCTGGACAACGAGTTTGAAGTCAAAGGCACCGTCGCGGCTTATGATGGAAGCACCGTTACGCTGACACTGCAGAATGGCGCCAGCGCCGGACCTTTCGATATCAGCTCCACCGCCGTACTGCAGATCCCCGCCACCCCGGACGGTCTGTTTGTGGAAGTGAAGCTCGCCGACCAGGGCGGCCGCCTGGTCGCCATCCGCATACAAACCGACGACGAGGACCTGCTCGACGGTAACGAAGACGATGTCAGTATTCGCGGTGTGCTGGCTGACGACGGCAACGGCGGCTTCCTGGTAAACGGCGTCCCGTTCACAACCAACAGTGACAGCGAGTTCAAGCCCGGAAACCTGGGGGATCGTCTCGCTGCCGGCATGGAAGTCAAGGTTGAAGGCCACATGCGGAACGGCACGCTGATCGCGGACGAAAACGAGACCGAAGAGGGCAGCATCAGGATCGATGCCCGGACCATCGATGTCCGCTTCTCGAATGCCAAAAACGGCAGCATCACCCTGGACCTGGGCAACAGCCAGAGCCTGACGGTGAACACCGACAACAGCACGCTGTTCGAGGACAACAGTGCCGCAGACAGTAATGGCGATGAAAGCTTCAACCTCGATGAACTGGCTTCCGGAAGCGAGTTCCTGGAAATAGAAGCCTTCAGGAATGATGCCGGTCAACTGGTCGCCACCAGCATCCGGCGCGAAGACCCCAGCGGACAGAAGACCCGGCTTGAAGCACCACTGGACCGTTTTGAAGCCGGTGCATCGGTCACCCTGCTGGGCATCACCTACACCGTACACGCAGCTACCACCTATGAAGCAGGGAACATGCCGTCCGGCAGTTCGAGCTTCTTCAGCGCGCTGAACACAAACTCGGTCGTCAAAGTGAAAGATGCCGAACCCAACGGCACAGCAGAGGAACTGGACCTGGAGAGCTGACCCCCCGGGATGCAGCCGGTGGGCCCGCTGGTCTGCCAGCTGTTCCAGGTGACGCCGCCGTGTATCGGCTGGTTACGCAGCGTATACAGGCGGTCGAACACGACTTCCAGAACCCGTGAGCCTGGTTCATAGACACACCTGGTTCGCACTGTATATGCCCTGTTTCCTTGGAAAACAGCGCCGGTTTTATGCAACTGTCGGGTTTACATGCCTGAAATTATGCTCTTGATTTTCTCAGGTTTGTAAACCCGGCCAGGGCAAGAATACCGCTTCCGAATAACCAGGCGGCGGCAGGCAGTGGAACGGGAGATACGGTCCAATAGGCATAGGTACCCCAACCAAAAGGTCTTGAACCGATTGCTATCTGGGAAGTATCAAACGAATCGACAATGCCGACGCCATTCACGAATGCTGAAGAAACAACATCGCGGCCATTGGGCCCGACTCTTACATATGGTGTCAGAAAATAACCTTCAACACTACTTGTGATATTGGTAGTAAATTGAGGGTTGGTATCGTAGTTCAAGTGGACAGGGCTGGAATCATTAAAAACCTGTTGCTCTAATGCTGTGCTGGCAGCCAAGGCCGATGATTGGCTACCAAACAGAAAATTCGTACATCCCGAGAACAGTCCCAGGCAACTCTGAGAGATGAAAGAGACGTCATAGCTGATACCACCAATAATAACGCCTTTTGCACCGGTGAGTTCACCAGCATCGATTTCCAGGGTGACTGCATTCGAAAGGGGTGAATAGATGGCAAGGCTGATTAAAAAGCCAAAGACAGTTGATTTCATGAATTATTCTCCTTCAGCAAAGGGGCTGATTATTATTAAATTCCTCCGTCCGCTTTGAATTATATCAAAAACAATGCCTTTTGTACCGGTGAGTTCACCAGCGTCAAGACGGTATTCGAAAAGGCTCTATCCGGGGTTCCCAACGAACATTCCAATCATTTTACGTTAGCAGGCTGTTGAAAAACTTCCCGGATCCGTCAATATTGGTCTTTTCCACCCCTAATCATTCTGAGAGCGATACGCGGTTCTGATATTCAGCAAGATACGTTGTTCAGTACGGTGAGTCCTGAACAACGGGTACCAAAGGATCATCCACTTCGGCCAGTCCGAGCGATGGTCGATGAAGCGCTCAGGGCGTTCGACACCGAGTTCGACACGCTGTATGCCGAACTGGGCCGGGATTCAATTCCGCCGGAGAAGCTTCTGCGGGGTAATCGTTCAATCGACGACGCTACTTCCCCAACCCAGCGATATCTGATTTCAAAGAATTGCCCGCGAACAGTTCTTGCCATCGCCACGGGGTGAGTTCCTCAACATCATGGGCTGGATGCAGGCTCACGCGTTGCAGTACATCAATCAGATAGGCGTAGGGATCGACGCCGTGCAAGCGGCAGGTGACCAGCAGACTCTGGATCACGCCAACGTGTTAGGCACCGATCTCGGTCCAGTTGAACAACCAGTTACGCCAGCCTATGGGAATGACCCGTAAGGCGCGCTCCAGATGGTTAGTGTCAATGGAGACGTCCGGGTCACCGAGAAAGATCCGCAGAGAGGCCTCGCGCCCGGCAACATAAACCAATACCCTGGAGAATGGGTCGCTGTTGACCAGGTCCAGCCGGTTACGTTGCTGATGGATCCAGCCGAAGAATGCATCTACGATCAGCAGGCTGTACCGACTGCGGTACTCGAGCCTGGTCATGGCCGTGTGGTCAAAATACTCATGCAGCTTCCCGATGGTAATATCTCAGTAGCCCGCCCAAACGTTCTTTGCAGCCGACTGGCCCGTCAACACGATCCACTGTTTGCCTGGCGGCTGGAAATAGCAGAACGTTGCTTTTACCTTGATGATTCCGTTCAGCATGGTAATGGACGAGGTACTCACGCAGTGCACGTCGTAACGACGTTTCGCCAAACAGAATCAACTTCGATAAACAGCCGTCCTTGACCGATTTCACCCAGCGCTCCGCAAACGCATTCAAATTCGGACTGCGTGCAGGGAGCGGCAATGTTTTGCCATCACCGGATTCGATGATATTCCGATTCGGGTGCGGTGTGATGCCGGCGATCTCGACCTTGCGGCTCTCAAGATGGATAAAGAACTATACATAATAAGTGACCAGCCCGCGCAGCGTCAGCACCTCCACCGAGAAAAAGTCAGCCCCCGCAAGGACAACCATGTGCGCACGGATGCTGGCGCGACTTGGAACCATCGAACTTGCGTGCTACGAGCTTCCGGTACCAACCCAGAATGGTGTCAGGCTTTGCGGCCCAGGCGGTACGCGATTTCTGCAAGTGTAACCCGCTCCGCGTCAGTAAGTCGCAACGGGGTCTTGAGCTGAGCTTTGAGGATTCGGTTTTCGGCAGCAAGGTACTCATGACGCAAAAGGAGCTCCTGGTTCACTGTCCCGGTAATGTAGGCCAGAATACGCGCCCAATCCATAAAAATACCCACCGCCGATTACTAATCAGCAAATAGTAAGTCTCATTTGAGGCAAAATACAAAGGCATTGTGACGTGGACAACAGATGTTAAGACGTTGATATCTCAATGCGGATGAGTTTTTTGACCACACGAGTAACCGATTGATTTGCTTGCTTTTAATGGCGCACCCGAAAGGATTGATTCATCGCTACGCTCGTCATCCCTGCGGGGCGCCTTCGGCGTCTGTCGTCGCGCTATGCGCTCCTCGGCTCGAACCCCCTACCGCCAGGATTATTCGTCTATTTGATATTCCCGACAAATTTCCTCTAAATGGCCCTATACGAGCTTATCTGGCCGTGAACGGGGTACATTTATTGGGAATCATTACACCACGAGATGCTTGCAAGACATGATATCTCTCTTGATAGCTACCAATTATTGATATATATTGCGATATGTATCATATAGTCGGAGCAGAACCATGACACAGACCGCCAAACTCTTTACCACCGGCCGGAGCCAGGCCGTACGATTACCCAAGGCCTTCCGCTTTAAGGGCAAGGAGGTTTTCATTCGCAAAGAGGGGAACCGCGTGATCCTGTCCGAAAAGCCGGAGTCCTGGGACGATTTCTTTTCCTCACCGGCACGCGTGACGGAAGACTTCATGGCCGAGCGCGTCGACCTGCCCCCGCAAAAGCGGGAGCTGTTTGGATGAAACGCTACATGCTGGATACGGATATGTGCAGCTACATCATCAAGGAACACCCGGAGCGTGTGCGCCAGCGCTTCCAGAAACTCGCTATGGAGCAATTGTGTATTTCTGTCGTTACCTATGCCGAGTTGGTATACGGTGTCGAACGTTCCAGTTCCAGGCGGGTCAATCGCCCTATCATCGAGGACTTTGTACGGCACCTGGATGTGATGGATTGGGATACCGAAGCTGCGGACCACTATGGGGTGATTCGCGCCGAGCTGGAGACTGCCGGCACCCCGATCGGCGCGATGGATATGATGATTGCCGCACATGCGAAAAGCATCAAGGCTGTACTGGTCACCAACAACCAGAAGCACTTTACGAAGGTAAAAGGACTGAGAACCGACAACTGGACTTAATTGCTTACGCTGTCAGCCATTAAAATTCCCGAAAAAGAGCTGGTGCAGCCAGTTCCCGTCCTTGCCAAAGTAAGGTAGTCATAGATGCTGTCACCAACAGCCTTCACCTTAGAGAAATTACCTTGCCCCATCCGATGTGCCGCTGTAGCCACCTTGACCGCTGCGACTACAGTCAGGCAAGGCAAGCGTTATCACGTCACAGTGGTTCAGGTTGTAGCTTTTTTTCAACGGGACTGATTCTGTAACAGCCTGTTCAGTTTTTCCGCATACTCTACCGCTGCTTTCCGGTGACCCAGGTCACGATGATAGGCAACCAGAGCGCTGAGGATGTCCGTGTTTTGCGGATGTTGATTGTGCGCACCTTGCAGTACCAGTATTGCCTGTTTCACCTTGTCCGATGAACCCAGGGCGATCGCATACACATAGATATAGCGGGCATTCGCGGTGTCCAGCCGCGTCGCCCGTTCGAGTTCCTGCAGGGCCTCGTCCGTTTGCCCGGTTCGAACCAGCAGCAGACCCAGCGCATGGTGTACAGCAGCATTGTCCGGTGCGATCGAGATCGCCTTGCGCAACACCCGTTCACCCGCCGTGTCCTCATGGTTCATCCGGTAAAGATTGGCCAGATTGACGTAGGCCGGAATAAAGGCTGGATCGAGCTCCATCGCGATCCGGTATGCCGAGTTTGCCTCGTCTGTCTGCCCGCGTGCGGCATACAGATTACCCAGATTGACCTGGGCTTCCGGGCGCTCTGCACTACTTTGCTGGGATGCAATATATTCCTCGATGCCATTATTGAGCAGAGTCCGCAGATCGTTATCCAGATCGCCCTGCGGTATGCGCGCCAGAACACGAGCCGCTTCAATGCGAACAGCGCGCACCGGGTCATTGAGCAGGGGAAACAATAGTCGAACGCCTATGGCCGGTGGCGCGGATGCCAGGGCGCCGGGCGCCGGCCGCCGAAGCGCGCACCAGCGCATTGCGGTCAGTCAGCGCCATCTGGAAGACCGCCAGGGCTTCCGGGGTCAGGTATTCTCCAAGCGCCGCGATCGCGGTTGCCCGGGCGATATCAGGAGTCGCGGTATCCTGTACCAGATGCTGCAGCGCCGTGCCGGCTGATGGCTCGCCATTACGTGCGGCGGCAAGTGCACCCGCAAAACGCTGAAACCCCACCGGCTGATGCCCGTACCAGCGCTCGGTCTGCTGCACCGCCCAGACTGTATCCTGGTTTTTGTGGCAATGCAGACACGCATTGGGTGTGCCCAGCCTGTCGGACAGATCAGGCCGGGGAATACGCAAACTGTGATCACGGCGCACGTCGACCCCCATATACGTACGGGTCGGCATGTGGCATTCCGCACAACGCGCACCCGCCGTATCGGATTTATGGTGATGGTGTCCGATGCGGTCATATTTGGCAGCCAGGTGGCACTGCAGACAAACGCCATTGCCGGGTTTTCTCAGTTTAAGACTGTGGGGCTCGTGACAATCACTGCAGGTGACACCGGCGTGATACATCCTGCTCTGGATGAAGGAGCCATAGACATAGACTTCATCCTGGATCTGCCCGTCAGCGAAATACATCCCCTCCTCCAGGAGGCTGGGAAGGTAGTGATCCAGCAATGGTTCACCGTGAATATAGTTTTTACTGATCGGACTGCGGCGGGAATGGCAGCGTGCGCACATTTCGATTTCATGGTCCGTGTCACGCGCCTTGCTGCGCTGTGCATGGTCGCTTCCCGGCGCTATACGCCAGGACACGCCCTCGCGTTCATCGAGCAACAGCGTCAGCCCCCTGTTTTTATCCCCGGCCTGCTGCGCCGGCTTGCGCCTTGCCCAGGCGATATGCTCTGAGCCCGGCCCGTGACAGGCTTCGCAGGAAACATCGATTTCCGACCAACGGGTATTGAAGGTCCGGCTTTGAGGGTCGTAGTTCTTTTGGAGATGCGTCGAATGGCATTCAGCGCAGCGGCTGTTCCAGTTCTGGCTGATGGCCGTCCAGTGCAGTTCGTCGTCGTGAGCGATTTTCTCGTCAGGATAGAGATGAAACCAGCGTTGCCCACCTTCGGCTTCCGGTCGGCTGTCCCAGGCGACACTCAAGGCCTGCAGACGGCCACCGGGAAATTCGATCAGGTACTGTTGCAGGGGTGTGACACCGAACGTGTATTTGACTTCATAATCGTGCAACTTGCCATCCGGCCCGTCTGTCTGCACCCGGTAGCTGTCCCCGTGCCGGAAGAAACGGCTGGTGACGCCAAAGTTGGTAAAGGTCGCGTTGTCAAAGTCACCCAGTACCGTCTGCTCGCTGGCGACCTGCATGGCAAGATCGTGATGGGAACCCTGCCACAATCGGTTCTGGTCAGCATGGCATTCGGCACATACCTGCCGGCCAACAAAAGCCGGTCCGGTTCCCGCGGCTGCGGCCAGCATGGAAAGGGATGCCAGGAGAATGCCGGTAACAAGCACAGCGAATTTCCTGTGCTGCCCGCATCTTAAAAAACCGGTATCGATCATTATTTAACAATTTTTTCGGTAGATTTCATGCGCAGGTTCCTTTTAACCCTAAATAAGATGAACTCGAACAAGTCTGCATGCTGTTAACCGTTGTACCTTGCATCAAGCATTTAGTCACTTTTTGACGCTCCATGAGCGACTACGGTTGACAGCGTATTTATTCTACCTTCTCAATATCCGGCAGCACCCAGGTCTTGTTGAGAAAAGCCTGTTTGGGTGAGTAAAGACGAAAATAGGGAAACCATGCCCGGCCGGGTTCCGTTGGTATCCAGTTCCTGGCCTTGTCTCCCGCGGGTTTGTCGGGACCGATGTAGATATCCACGGACTCATCAGCATTCATCACCAGATCCATGCGTGAAGAGCGGTCGGCAATCCCGAATTTATTGTTGATCAGGGTACGCGTACTGACTTCATAGGCCGTCAGTGACCAGAACGATTCTGCTGGCGCATCCGGTGGCACGTGCAGAACGTAGTTGGTGCCACCATCCAGCCAGTCACCGTCCTTATCTTTATAAGTCGCCATATAAATCTGACCTTTACCGGTAAGCTGGCCATGCATGGCGATATCGTTGGTCACGGCCTCATAGAACCAGGCCGCCCGTCCATCCAGATCATCATAGTACTCCCGGCGTTGGTCCGGCGGCGAAACTGTAGCGTATTCCCAGTGGGATCCGTCGACATAGTGAGCAGCTTCCAGGCGCTTGGAGAAGTCATTGGCCCTGGCCATTGCTTCACCAACCAGTGCGGCTTCGGTGAGCAGCGTCGTCTGCCGTTCATCGGGCTTGAAAGGTTTATCTTTTTCGATACCCAGCGGCTTTAGCATAGCCATAAAAAAGCGATCGCGCTCCGCCACCGGTTCGCGGTTAATCGTGTCGGCCAGCAACTCCCAGTATTTCAGCCCCTGCGGTGCTGCGCCCATCCAGGCCTTGCCATCCGTGGTAATGTAACCGCGGGGTTTGGGATTGGCGCGCTCGGCATAGGGATATAGCCACACCTCCTGATTTATTTATCTATTTGATAATATTTATAATTCCTGATTTTTAATTCCCAACAAATTTTCGCCAGGTCGCCCTCGATGGGCTTATCTGGCTGTGAGTGAGGTGCATTTACCGGGAACGGTGTTTGTCCCGGAACGTGGCCGTATTTGCGGGTTGCATGGCCCCCTTTTCCTGGACAGCCGGGACTGTCGTTCGCCACACACCTTGCATACCATGATCCAGCCAGGTATGCTTAAAATCGTATTACCAATTCAAGTATCCCGCACTATGAAAACAGTCACCATTAAAGCCGATGCAGAATTTGATGCGCTACTCAACCGGCTGGCCAGACGCCTGAGTACAACCCGGAGCCGTGTCATCAGAGACGCAGTGCGTAACTATCAGCAACACCTGGACCATGAGGCACTGCGGCAGCGGATGCGAACCGCCTCGCTCAAAACGCGCAAGCAGGCACTCGATGCATCGGCCGATTTTGACGCCGCAAATGCCGATGGCCTGTAAACGCGGCGGCATTTATCTGGCCAATTTCAACCCATCAAAAGGTACCGAGCCGGGAAAAATCCGACCGTGCATCGTCATGCAGAGCAACCTGCTGAACGAAGCCGGGCATCCGAGCACTACCGTACTTCCACTGACCACACAATTGATCGAGGATGCAGCGCCACTACGTTATCGCGTCGTGGCCCGCGAAGGACTGGAATCCGATTCTGAAATCATGCTGGATCAGACAAGAACCATCGATAACCGGCGTATTACCAGCGAACTACTGACTATCCTCACCGAGAAGGAAATCAGCGAGGTCGAAACGTATTGGCGTATGGTTCTGGGCCTGGACTAATCTGCAGGCCCTGCACTTCGCTGCAACGGTCTTTTCCAGGTGGCTATTGCCGTATAAATAGAAATTCGCCACCCACACGTTGTTTAGTATCCTAAAGATAGCCCATAGACGCCCTTGCTCCGCGGATCACCTTTTTATACGGCCTGCCATAGTAATATTCATTACTTTTATCGTCCAATCCGGGCAAAACTCCGGGTTCAGTGCCTCCGGCACATAGCCGCGCGGGTTGCAAACCACCCTGGTGCACTCACTTCTTTGAATTTAGAGGCTCAGTCGGCCGGGTCAAAGTTGCCGGTCAAGACACGCAGTATCCGCCATCCCTGGCCGCGCCGGGCGACTATCTACCGCGAAATCAACGCGGACCCGAAGCAACTGCAGCTCTCACCACAGCGCGTCGGCTGGTTCCAATGGGAAATTGACGCCTGGAAATCCGCGCGCCGACGCGGCCCGATCGTCAAAACAGACCGGCAACAACCAAAGGCATTAAAAAAGGCACTAAATAATGATGACCAATCCCGGTCCCCGAAGCTTGTTTCAAGGTAAGCTGCTGAAAAAATGGCGGAGAGGGAGGGATTCGAACCCTCGGATCCCGCGAGGGATCACTTGATTTCGAGTCAAGCCCGTTCGGCCAGCTCCGGCACCTCTCCAGGGTGTGATTTCTGCTTGAAAATCAATGATAAGTAGCCCAAGCTTGGGCTGCTTCCAGGGTGCGCCGCAATTGTAACCCAAGCCCTCCCCGGAAAGCTAAAAATTCCTGTTACTGGCCCGCTACACTGTATATAAAAGGTTGTCGAGTACAGAGTTTTTCCAGCCCCCATGCGTCTATCTCTTACCCTGCTGTGCCTGTTCCTGACGGCCTGCGACCTGCTGCCCAAATCACAGCTGGACCGGGTGAAGGACCGTGGCGAGTTGCGGGTCCTGAGCCGTAACAGCGCGACCACCTACTATGAAGGACCCAACGGGCCGGCCGGGCTGGAGTACGAGCTGGTGGCGGGCTTTGCCGACTTTCTTGGCGTCAGGCTGAAGATTGAAACCCCGGAAAACCTTTCGCAGATTCTCAAAAGAGTACAGCACGGTCTGGCGGACATGGCCGCCGCAGGTCTGACGGTCACGGATGAGCGCAAGGCAGTGCTCAATTTCAGTACCAGCTACCAGCGCATCACACCACAGCTGGTCTACCGGGTCGGAACACGCACGCCCAGGAACCTGGATGAGCTGCAGGGCAGTCTGGAGGTTGTCGCGGACAGCAGTCACGCCGAACGCCTGCGCCAGTTGCAGGACGAGTACCCGAGCCTTTCTTTCCGCGAGAACAGCGAACTGGACAGTGAACAGTTGCTCAACCTGGTGTGGGAGCAGGTGATCGATTACACGGTTGCGGATTCCAATGAAGTCGCCATCAGCCGGCGCTTCTACCCGGAACTGCGCGTGGCCTTCGATATCAGCAGCGCGGAATCACTGGCCTGGGCCTTTCCGCCCGGCGAGGATCACAGCCTGATCGACAAGGCCAACGAGTACCTGGGCAGGCTGAAAGACAATGGCCGGCTGGAACAATTACTGGACCGCTACTACGGCTACGTATCCGACTTCGATTATGTCGGTACACGGCGTTACATGAAACACATCGAGCAACGCCTGCCGCAGTTCCGGCACTGGTTCGAGGAGGCCGGTGAAAAAACCGGTATCGACTGGCGCCTGCTGGCAGCTATCGGCTACCAGGAATCGCACTGGAACCCGAAGGCCGTTTCGCCGACCGGGGTGCGCGGCATCATGATGCTTACCCAGGATACCATGCGCCAGTTGGGGATCACGAAAAGCCGCCTGGATGCGCAGGCCAGTATCGAAGGCGGGGCGCGTTACATCGCACGGGTCAAGCGTCGAATCCCGGAGCGCATCCAGGAACCGGACCGCACCTGGATGGCACTCGCGGCCTACAACATCGGCTTCGGTCACCTCGAGGACGCACGGGTTCTCGCGCAGGGTGACGGCGCTGACCCGGACAAGTGGACCGACGTCAAGAAATACCTGCCGCTGCTGAGTCAGAAAAAGTGGTACCAGAAAACGCGGCACGGCTATGCGCGCGGCAACGAACCGGTGCGCTACGTGGAAAACATCCGCAGCTACTACGATATCCTGGTGTGGATTACCGAGCGGGACAAGGTGCCCAGGCCAGAATCACCCGCGCTCACCATTACCACGCCGGCGCTGTAAGTGATCAGGCTACCTGGACCGGGATGGCGTTTCGCTGGCGCAGGATCCGGTTGTCGGCGTCAAGGTACACCAGCACGGGATGAAAACCGGCGGCTTCCTGTTCACTCAATACCGCGTAGGTACAGATGATGATCCGGTCTCCCGGTCTGGCCTTGTGTGCCGCCGCGCCGTTGATCGAGATGATGCCGGAGTCCTGCTCCGCCTGGATGGCGTAGGTGGTAAAGCGTTCGCCGTTGGCAAGGTTGTAGATCTGGATCTGTTCATAGGCGCGGATACCGGCCGCATCCAGCAACGCACGATCGATCGCGCACGAGCCTTCGTACTCGAGTTCGGCGTGGGTAACGCGTGCGTGGTGCAACTTGGATTTCAGCAGTGTGATCTGCATCCGGTTCGGTCCTGTCTGCCATGGGCGCGGCCATTATCCCAAGATCCGCAATCCTCTGCAAACCTTGGAAATAAGGGGCTTTCAGGCCCTACAGGCCAACGTTGTCGATCAGGCGCGCGCGGCCGAGGCGGGCCGCCGCCAGTACCCGCGCGGGCCGCTCGCCGGTTTGCAGCGCCTGCAACGTCTGTGCGTGGCGGATCGCAACGTATTCGGGCTGGAAGCCCTCACCGGCCAGCGCCTGCATCGCCTCGCGCTCCAGCTCGCGATAGTCCCGCTTTCCTTCCTCGACGGCGGCGGCTAGCGTGCACAGGGTCTGGTACAGCAGCGGCGCCCGCGCACGCTCTGCGCTGTCCAGGTAGCGGTTGCGCGAGCTCATGGCCAGACCGTCCGCCTCGCGCACCGTGGGCACGCCGTCGATCCTGATCGGCCAGCACAGGTCCCGCACCATGCGCCGGATCACCGCCAGTTGCTGGTAATCCTTTTCGCCGAATACCGCCACATCCGGTTGCACCAGGTTGAACAGGCGCGCCACCACGGTCGCCACCCCGGCAAAATGACCGGGCCGGAAATCGTCGCACAAGCCACGGCTGACCTGCGGCACATCAATCTGCGTGGTGGCCTCTGTACCCCCCGGGTACAGGGTCTCGACTTCCGGCGCGAACAACAGGTCAACGTCCTCCTGCTCCAGCCGGCGGGCATCGCTCTCCAGGGTGCGCGGGTAGGCATCGAAATCCTCGCCGGGGCCGAACTGGGTGGGATTGACAAAGACGCTGACCACCACGCGCGGGGCGCGGGTCCGGGCGTGTCGGACCAGTGCCAGGTGCCCGGCGTGCAGGTCCCCCATGGTGGGCACAAACGCAATCGGCTCGCCAACCCGGCGCCAGGACTGGATGGCCGCGCGCAGGTCCTCGACCGAGGCCAGGGTACGCATCAGTCGAAGCTGTGTTGCGCGTCCGGGAAACGTCCCGCCTTGACGGCTTCCACAAAAGCGCGCAGTGCGGCCGGGATATCCGCCGCATCGGCAAGAAAGTCATGCGAAAAAGAGGGCCGTTTACCCGGCGTAATGCCCAGCAGGTCATACAGCACCAGCACCTGTCCGTCACAGTCCGGGCCGGCGCCGATGCCGATGGTGGGAATGTGCAGGCCGGCGCTGACCTGGCGCGCCAGCGCAGCGGGAATGCATTCCAGCACCAGCACGGACGCACCGGCCTCCTGCAGGCGCAGGGCATCATCGTGCAGGCGTTGTGCGGCCGTGGCTTCGCGACCCTGCACCCGGTAGCCACCCAGCTGGTGTACGGACTGCGGTGTCAGGCCCAGGTGTGCGCACACCGGGATGCCCTGTGTGGTCAGGGCCTGTACAATATCGACCACCGCTTCGCCGCCTTCCAGCTTGACCATCTGCGCACCACCCTCGCGCATCAGGCGGGCGGCATTCTCCAGCGCCTGGTCGACGCGGCGGTAACTCATGAAGGGCATATCGACAATGCGCAGGGCGCTGCGCCCCGCGCGGGCCACGCAGGCGGCGTGATAGATCATGTCTTCCATGGTCACCGGCAGGGTGGAATCGTGACCCTGTACCACCATGCCCAGCGAATCACCGACCAGCACCACCTCGACTCCGGCCTCCTCCAGCAGATGCGTGAAACTGGCATCGTAGGCGGTAACGCAACTGATCTTTTCGCCGCGTTCTTTCAGGCGCCGTAAAGTCGCTGTGGTAACGGGCGCGGAATCAGCCACCTTGTTCTCCGGACACGGCAAGCCGCAGGGCCTCCGGCATCGGGTTGAAAAAATGCCGCCCGCTTTTCACCAGCGCCAGCTGTTCCAGCAGCGCCTGGTAATCGGATTCACTGTCGACCGGGTTGATGTCGGTTGCATTCACGATGAGTAACGGCGCCTCGTCATAGTAGTGGAAAAACCGGGTGTAGGCCTCGCACAGCGACTTCAGGTACGCAGCATTCATCGCGCGCTCGTAAGCGATCCCGCGTTTGCCGATCCGCTTGACCAGCACATCGACCGGCGCCTGCAGGTAGATCACCAGGTCCGGCCTGGGAACGTCAATGGTCAGGTGCGAGTAGACCTGTTCATAGAGTTTGAACTCCTCGTTGTCCAGCGTGAGCCGGGCAAACAGCCGGTCCTTGTCCATCAGGAAATCAGAAACCCGCACCGGTTCGAACATATCACCCTGACGAAGTTCCTGCATCTGCTGGGCACGCTGCAGCAGGAAGAACAGCTGGGTCTGCATCGCGGCGGCGCGCGGGTTACGGTAAAACCGTTCCAGGAAAGGATTATCGGCGGCACCCTCCAGCAGCAGCTCGCTGCCGAAAGTCTCCGCCAGGCGTTTCGCCAGGCTGGTTTTGCCTACGCCAATGGGGCCTTCGACCACAATAAAACCGGGATTTTCCATACCTGTTCTCTTTCTTTTTAACCGGCGTGCAGCGCGCTTTCCGGCAGCCGCAGCAAACCGTCGCGCGGGCACTGTTCCAGCAGGGCCTGCATCCGGCCCAGGCCAGGCACCCGCAGGTCACCTGCGATTTCCGCCAGCGGATACAACACGAAACTACGCTGTGCCAGCCCCGGGTGCGGGACCTGCAAACGTTCGGAAGCAATGTCCCGGTCGCCGTACAGCAGGATATCCAGGTCCAGGGTACGCGGACCCCAGCGCCGTTCCCGCCTGCGCCCGTGCGCCCTTTCAACCTGCTGCAACCGGTCCAGCAGATCTTCGGGCAACAGCCTGGTGGTCAACTGCACCACCGCATTCACATAATCCGGCTGATCCTGCGGCCCCATGGGTGCGCTTCGATACAACGAAGACCGTGCCTGCAGGCTGCAGTCAGGCAGGCTTTCCAGGGTATGGATAGCCTGCAGGACCCTGGATACCGGCTGATCCAGGTTACTGCCCAGGCCGATAAAAACAGTCTGTTCACTCATCGTGCGCAGGCGCGGGTTTACGTTTGCGCGGCCGGCGCCGCCGGCGTTTTTTCTTCGGCGCGGCAGACTCGACCATCTGCTCACGATCGCCGGCGTTTACCGCCTGGAAGTCGGTCCACCACCCGGCCAGTTCTTCGGGCGCTTCGCCCACTTCGCTGCGCAACAACATAAAGTCATAGGCGGCGCGAAAACGCGGGTGTTCCAGCAGGCGGTGCGGCGCCTTGCCACGCCGGCGTTCAAAACGCGCTTGTAACATCCAGATCTCGCGCATCGGATAACTGAAACGTTTCGGCAGGGAAGTCACCTGTACCTGCTCCGCGGCCACCTGGTTACCGGCCACCTGGGCGGCCTCCAGCGGACTGGTGCCCTGGTCCAGGAACGCCTGCATCTGCAGGCGCATCGGTTCCCACAGCAGGGCCGCAAACAGAAAGGCCGGCGTAACCGGTTTACCTTCTGCCAGGCGCTGGTCGGTATTTTCCAGCGCGCGCAACACCAGGGTCAGTGGAAAGCCTTTCTCCTCGTGGCTCAGCGCTTCGTCGGTCAGCGGAAACAGGTAGCGGAACAGGTCATAGTGGCGCAGCAACTCAAAGGTCGCAACGGCACAGCCGCCCAGGAACAGCTTCAGCACTTCCTCGAACAGTCGTGCCGGCGGGATGTCTTCCAGCAGGTGGCCGAAATGGTGCATCATCGCTTCGCTGTCCGGGTGAATCCGGAAACCCAGCCTGGCGGCAAAACGCACGGCGCGCAGCATGCGCACCGGGTCTTCCCGGTACCGGGTCTCCGGGTCTCCGATCACGCGCAGGACGCCGGCCTGCAGGTCCTCGAGTCCGTTGACATAATCCACCACGGAAAAATCGTTGATGTCGTAATAGAGCGCATTGACGCTAAAGTCACGGCGCCAGACATCGTCTTCCAGCGTGCCGTAGACGTTGTCTCGCAACAGGCGGCCCTCGTCCGAGTGGGCGCTGTGGTCATTGTCTGTCTGCTGTTCCTCGTGGCGGGCACGAAAGGTCGCCACCTCGATCACCTCGCGGCCGTAGCGCACGTGCGCCAGCCGGAAACGGCGCCCGATCAGGCGGCAGTTGCGAAACAGGCCGCGCACCTCGTCCGGGGTCGCGTTGGTGCCCACGTCGAAATCCTTGGGTTCACGACCCAGTAACAGGTCCCGTACCCCGCCTCCCACGAGAAAACTCTGGAACCCGGCATTCTTCAGCCGGTACAGCACTTTCAGGGCGCTGGGACTGATGCTGGCCCGCGATATGCTGTGCCCGGGCCGGGGGATGATAACGGGCTGGACGCTACCGGGATCGATATCGTCTTGATTGGTCACGTTATTTTCACTTGTTCCTTGATCACTGGGGGGTATAATAGCACCCCGCTGATCCGCTGACAGCGTCCATCTGCTCCCTTCGTCTAGCGGTAAGGACACTGGCCTCTCACGCCGGTAACAGGGGTTCGATCCCCCTAGGGAGCGCCAATTAAATCAGGTAGTTACGGCTTACTCCTCAAACCTGCACCACGAAAAAGGGGACGGGGAGAATTACATATAATCCCTTCGCCCCCTTTTTTGACCTTCTTTTTCTCGTTCCTTTATCAGTTGCCCCTACCGCTGTATCCCTTACCCGTCACACACGGAACCCGCTACTGCACACCCTGCCCCCGGACTCCACTCCCTGTACGGATACCCTGCCAGGGGGACCCTGACGAGACCCGGGTTTGCCCGACGTCAATTACAGCCCGATACTATGCGCATAGTATTGATTACAGGACATCAAAATTGACCGAGGACAGCCCATGCTAGGTGAAAAACACGACCTGATTCATGAACTACCGGAATACCGGGACCGTATCCACGAGTTGAAGGTAGGGAATAAGCATTTTGCCAGTCGATTCGAGCAGTATCATGAACTCGACCACGAGGTGCTGCGGGTTGAGGAAGGCATCGAAAATGCATCCGATGAATACCTCAACGAGCTGAAGAAAAAGCGCCTGGCACTGAAGGACGAACTGTTTGCCATGATCCGGGCAGACGACTGATACGGGAGACGGATGATGACGGACTACACGGTATTTGAAACCCGGTTGCGTGAACTGCGCGATGAAATGACATCGCGCATCGACGCCATCGACAAGGACGTTCATCATCGCGAAGAACCCGTTGAAAAGGATTTTGCCGAACAGGTCACGCAGGGGGAAAATGATGACGTCCTGAAATCCCTGGATAACGAAGCCAGGGTAGTCGTGCAGCAGATCGACGCTGCGCTACTGCGTATCAGGGAGGGCACGTACGGCTTGTGCCAGGTTTGTGGCGAACCCATTACCAGGGAACGGCTGGAGGCCGTGCCATATACGGCGACCTGTATTGACTGCGCGGAGCAGGCCTCTTCGGCGTCCGTAACCAGGTTATAACCGCCACACATCTATAGCCCGCATTTCTCACCGACTTCCTGCTGCGGCGGCGTCATGCCGCGCGCCAGGCGGCGTTCACTCGGTCGGGCTGCTCGACATCGTGTCGACTATGCCTGCGCGGCCCTCGGTCGCGAACGCCGCTTATCACACGACCTGCCACCGCCTCGCTACGGAACCCGGTGAGAAATGCGGGATAGAAGCTCCACAGCGGTGCAAATCGCGTTTCCCGGACTCGT
>Ga0256841_1000099_pt1 | contig 94027 bp, 79 predicted proteins | sample 356308metaG_FD_185971 | JGI IMG/M metagenome (GOLD analysis project Ga0256841, IMG submission 185971) | Hydrothermal vent microbial communities from Mid Atlantic Ridge, Atlantic Ocean - 356-308 | ecosystem: Environmental > Aquatic > Marine > Hydrothermal vents | place: Atlantic Ocean: Mid...
CGGGCGAAGGTAACGACATGATCCACGTCGCCCTGCGCCTCGACGGCCCCTCCGTCACCAGCATCCATTCGTTGGAACACGGGATACTGGCCGCGCTGGCATCCACCAGGACACCCGCGACCTTCGCCGTCATCCCCTTCAAGGCAAAGGCGGGCGAACCACACGCGCTGGAGTCCGCCGATGTGCCGCACTTGGTCGAGGCGCACGCCCGGGGACGCATCGAGATCGCCCAGCACGGGTACAGCCATCAACCCCGGCAACCGCCGGAGGCCCTCCGTCCCAGCGAATTCGAAGGCGTCCCCGGGGAGGAGCAGGAACGCTCCATCCGCGCCGGCCGCGACCAGCTCGAGAGGGTCTTCGGGATCACCGTCACGGGCTTCGTCCCGCCCTGGAACACCTTCGACACCCACACCGAGGCCGTGCTGGAACGCCTCGGATTCCGCTATCTCTCCGCCGGACCGCGACTGCCGCAAGGCCACCGCTTGAAGGCCCTGCCGCGCACCTGCCACATCTCCGAGCTGCCCAACGCCGTGGCCGAGGCCCGCACCCGGACCTGGGGCGATGCCTGCATCGTCGCCCTGATGCACCATTACGACTTCCGCGAATCGGGCGAGGGCGAGGCCTGTATCGACGTCCCCTGGCTGGAGGCGACCCTGCGCCGCTACGCCGGAGACGCGGCGATCCGTTTCGTCACCCTGGAGACCCTGGCGGCCACGCTCCCGCCCTCCGTCTCGACCCTCCAACGCCACCGCCGCCGCCTGCCCTGGCCCATCCAGCGCCGCCTGCCCCGGTTGTGCCTGGCCTGGCCCCACCCCCGCGTCTTCATGCGAAAGGCATAAAAAATCCCCGCCGGGCGGGGATCTTCATGGCTCCCGACGGGAGCGGACTCAGACGCAACCCGTGGGCTTGGGCAGGCCACCGTACTTGGTGATGGGCTTCATGGGCCCGGTCTTCCATTGCTTGAACATCTCCTTCTGATTCTCACCGATGTACTTGGCGAACTTGCGGATGGGCGGCACCACCGCCTCCTCCTCGTAGTATTCGCGGGCCTTGAGGATCTGGTTCCACTTGGCATCGTCCAGCTCATAGCCGTCGGCCTCGGCCATGGCCCGGCCGATCTCGGGCGTCCACTGGGACATGTCCACCAGGTATCCATCGCCGTCGCGTTCGGGTAACTGCATCGCTCATCTCTCTCTTCGGTTTGAATGGGTTGGCGGCACCGGACCCGCCGGGCCACCTTGAAACGGATTGGACAATATCCTAGTGAATTAGTCAAGTTTTGTGTCCGGGCGGGATGCGCGGAGATCTGCTACATTTATGGGTATGAGACCCATGCTGAAAACCGCCTTTCTCCTGACCGCCTTGTTGACCTGGGGCGGCGCACCGGCCAGCTGGTATCTGGCCGAAGGGCCGCAGGCAGCGGAGGGCGCCCATGCGGCCCCGGCCGATGTCCTTCCGCACGCCTACGCGCCCGCCCTGGCCGCGCCCCGGAAGCCGGTGAGTGCCCCGTCCGCCTTTCCGGTGGTGGAGGTGGTGAACGCCATGATCGGCGTCGCCGATCGCCACGGCAGCCTCCTGACCGCTATCGACCCGGCCAAGGCCCGTGCCATCGCGCAGGCCGCCAAGACAGGCCCCAAGGCCCCCTTGCCGATCCCGGCCCCGCCGGTCTGGTGGCTGCTGCTCTCGGGCATCGCCTTGTGGCGGGCGATGGTCCGTCGGTCCGTCTGAAAATCAGGATCGGGCGGTGTCCATCCGCCCCAAGATCCCCGGGATCGCCGACTTGCAAGGACCGGGTCGATCTCCGCCTTGCGGGTGCTGCCGGGGCGGAAGCGGGGTGTAGCCCAGGTCCTATCCCGCCCCATCCGTCCCCAGACGCCGTCTCAGCTCCCGTACCCGGCGCCTCAGATCCCCGGGCAGGGCCGCTTTGCCCAGGGCCTCGATCTCCCGCCGGGCGTCGGCGCGCCGCCCCAGGCGCTCCAGGGCGACGGCGATGTGATAGCGAATCTCGGCATCCGCGGCCCGGCGCGACTGGGCCTCACGCAGGTAGCCGAGGCCCTTGCGTACCCGTCCCTGAGATACCAGCACCCAGCCCAGGGTATCGGCCACCTGAGGTGTCTCGGGGGCCAGGCCATAGGCCTTGCGGGCATATTCCAAGGCGCGCCGCTCGTCCCCTGTCTGCAAGGCGATCAGGGCCAGATTGTTGAAGATCCCCGCATCGTCGCTCTGCCCCTGTTGCAGTATCTGCCTATACACCCGCCCCGCCTCCGCGGCACGACCGGCGCGGATCAGGGCGGCGGCCAGGCGGCGCTGCGTCCCCAGGTCCTCGGGATGGGCCGCGACCCATTGCCGCAACTGCCGTAGTCCGGCGGCGACCTCACCGATCCGCGCCTGAGTCCGATACAGGCGCCAGGCGAGATCCCCATCGGGCGCGGTCGCAAAGGCCCGGGTATAGGCGGCCACGGCCGCCTGGAGGTCCTTCCGGGCCAGGGCCAGGTCCCCGCGCAGGCGGAGGACCCGGGCATCGTCGGGATGATCGACGCTCAGGCGGGTCAGGCGCGCCCCGAGATCGTCCAGTTTGCCCAGGGCGAGTTCCAGCCGGCCCAGGCGGATCTGCGCGTCGAGGTCCTTCGGATCGCCCTGGGCGGCCTTGAACAGGGACCAATAGGCGTCTTCGGTGGCCCCCAGGCGTTCCTGGCGGGTGGCGATCCGCTTCAACCAGCTCGTGTTGTAGGAGGCCAGGGTGGTCATGTGGCGATAGGTGATGCGCGCCAGCTCCGGTTTGCCCTGGGCCTCCTCGACCCGCCCTTCCATGAGTTGCACGGAGAGATCGTCGGGCCACCGTGACTTGAGCCGTTGCACCAGGGCGGCGGCATCCGCGACCCGACCGGCCCGCAACTGGAGATCGGCCAGGGCGGTCTGGGGGGGCAGGCGATCCGGGGCCGCCGCGGCCTGGCGTTCCCGCCAGTGGATCGCCTGGTCCAGATGGCCTTCGGCCTCGGCCAGTTGCCCCAGGGCATCCAGGATCCGCGGGTCTTCGGGATGCTGCTTCAACATCGCCTCCAGGTATCCGCGCGCACCCACAACGTCTCCCCGGCGATAGCGCACCCAGGCCAGATTGATGCGCGCCGGCAGGTAGTCGGGGGCCTTGTCCAGGATCTGCTCCAGGGCGGTGAAGGCCACATCGGGCTGCCCCAGGGCCAGCTCGGCGGCGGCCATCAGATTGAGTGCCTCGCGGGAATCGGGATGCCGCGCCAGGAGCGCCCGCGCCACCTCCAGGGCATCTTGCGCATGCCCCTGGCGCAGCGCCAGGTTACCCAGACGCACGCCCACCCCCAGGTCGTCGGGGCGGTTGGCATGGATACGCTTCAGTTCGGCCAGGGCCTTGCCCGGTTGGCGCGAGGCCAGATAGGCCTGCGCCAGGGCCAGCCCCAGTTCGATCCGGGGCCCGGCCCGCACCGCCCGCTCCAGGTAATCCAGGGCCTGAAGGGTGTCACCCCGGGCCAGGTAGGCGCGCCCCAGGAGGCCCAGCACCTCGGCATCGCCCTCGCCCAGGGAGGCCCCGAGCAGGGACAGCACCTCATCGGCCCGGCCCTGTTCCAACAGCACCTGTGCCAGACGCTTGCGTGCCACCCGGTCGCTGGGCATCCGGCGCACATAGGTATCCAACCAGGTCCGGGCCTGTTTCAGGTCACCGCGTGCTTCTGCCACCGCGGCCGCCAACAACAGGCTGGAGGGGTGATCCGAGACGTGTTCGGGATCCAGGCCCTGAAGCAGATGTTGGGCCCGCTCCAAGGCCTTTCCGGCCGCCTCGGTGTCGCCGAGACGCCGCGCCGCGGCGGCCTCCAGCCAGGGCACCAGCGGTTCGTCCGGCATCGCCTTCGCGAGCCGGGCGAGGTCCTGGCGGGCCGCCGGGAGCCGTCCCAGTTCCACCTCCAGGGCCGCGCGCCCAAGGCGCGCCGTGAGATGCTCTGGGTCCAGGTCCAGGGCCTGATCGAAGTCGCGCAAGGCCTCTTCCGCCCGCTTCCGGGCCAAGGCGCAACGGGCGGCGAGGAACCATACCCCGGCCTCCTCCGAATGGGCCGAGGTCAGGGAATCCAGCGAGGCACAGGCCTTGTCCACCCGCCCCTTGAGCAGTTGCACGTTAAGCCGGCCGAGCCTGGGCGGGAGGGCCTCCGCATCGATCTTGGCGGCCTCCTGGTACATCCAGTCCGCCTTTTCCAACTCCCCCATCTGGAGAAAGGCCTGGGCCCTGAGGAGAAAGGCCTCATAGGCCCCCTGACCGCTCAGGCCCCAGGGATCGAGCCGTTCCAGGACCCGCCGTGGACGGTGCTCACGCAGCCAGGCCCGGGCCAGCAGCGGGCGTATCAGAGCGGGATCGCCCCCCGCCTCCAGGGCCGCCTCGAACTCCACCTCGGCCTGGGCGGGATCGCCGGAACGCAACAGGGCGCGCCCCAGGAGGATGCGTGCGGGCAGGTGTGTGGGCGCCTGCTGCAAGGCGTTACGCGCCTGGATCGCGGCCTCGCGATAGGCCCTCTGGGCAAAGCGGGCGAGGGCGTCTTCGTAGAAGTCCTCCGCTCCGCCGCCGCCCGCTGGAACGGCTGCCGAAGCGCTCAGCAAACGGCCGAGGAGAAGCAGCGCGAGGAAGGGAATCGCTGGATGAACACGCACGGAATGAAGTCTCTTCGGTTACAGGGTTCGTGATATCTATAGGGATGGCCGGCCACCGCGGCCGCGTCCGGCCCGGGATCGCGGGAAACGGCCGCGAAAGACCGGCACGTGGCACAGGGAAGAATCCAGGTGCGGCGGGTATGCGCATTGTGAGCCTTCTCCCGGCGGGATTCGAGTATCATTCCGGCCATTCGTTCCCCGCCAAGGTCAATTCGTCATGCTCAGTCTGCGTGGGGCCCCGGCCCTTTCGGATTTTCAGCGCACCAAACTGGAACAGCGGCTTGCGGCGGCCCTGAACCGGCCCGTCGGAGTCTACGCCGAGCAGATCCATTTCGCCGACCTGGAGCAGGCCCTGGACGAACGCGAACAGGCCCTCCTGGAGCGTCTGCTCACTTACGGCCCGCGCCGCCCCGCGCGCAACCCCGGAGACACCCTGGCCCTGGTGATCCCGCGTCCGGGGACCCGTTCCCCCTGGTCGTCCAAGGCCACCGACATCGCCCTCACCTGTGGTCTGGACAAGATCCGCCGCCTGGAACGCGGCCTCGCCTGCTATCTCTATCCCGCAGGGGCGCCCCTGGACGACCGGGAACTGACCCTGGCGGTGGACTGCCTGCACGACCGCATGACCGAGGTGGTGGTGTTCGATCTGGAAGACGCCGCGGCCCTGTTCAGCCGGGCCGAGCCCCGGCCCCTGACGCAGGTGGACGTCCTCGGCGGCGGACGCGCCGCCCTCGAGCGCGCCAATCGCGACCTCGGCCTGGCCTTGTCGGCGGACGAGATCGACTATCTGGTGGACAGCTTCCAGGCCCTGGGACGCAATCCCACGGACGTGGAGCTGATGATGTTCGCCCAGGCCAACTCCGAGCACTGCCGGCACAAGATCTTCAACGCCGACTGGATCATCGACGGCCGGCGCCGATCCCATTCCCTGTTCGGCATGATCCGCCATACCCACGAGCACGCCCCGGAGGGCATCCTCTCGGCCTATGCCGACAACGCCGCGGTGATCGCGGGCCGGCCCGGGCGCCGGTTCTTCGCCGACCCCCTGGACGGCACCTACGGCGAGCACGACGAGCCCATTCCCATCCTGATGAAGGTGGAGACCCACAACCACCCCACCGCCATCTCCCCCCACCCGGGGGCGGCCACCGGCTCCGGCGGCGAGATCCGCGACGAGGGGGCCACCGGACGCGGCGGCAAGCCCAAGGCCGGCCTCACCGGGTTCGCGGTCTCCAATCTGCGCATCCCGGGCCTGGAACGCCCCTGGGAGGCCGACCACGGCCGTCCCGGGCGCATCGTCTCCGCCCTGGAGATCATGCTCGAGGGACCCATCGGCGCCGCCGCCTTCAACAACGAGTTCGGCCGCCCCAATCTGTGCGGCTATTTCCGCACCTACGAGCAGCGCGTGCCGGGTCCCGGCGGCGATGAGCTACGCGGCTACCACAAGCCCATCATGCTCGCCGGCGGCCTGGGCAACATCCGCGAGGAGCTGGTGGCCAAACGCCACTTCCCGCCGGGTACGCCCCTGGTGGTCCTGGGGGGGCCGGCCATGCTCATCGGCCTGGGCGGCGGCGCCGCCTCCAGCATGGCCTCGGGCCGTTCCGACGCCGACCTGGACTTCGCCTCGGTGCAACGCGCCAACCCGGAGATGGAGCGCCGCTGTCAGGAGGTCATCGACCGCTGCCAGGGCCTGGGCGAGGCCAATCCCATCCTCTTCATCCACGACGTGGGCGCCGGCGGGCTCTCCAACGCCCTCCCCGAGCTGGTCCACGACGCCGGCCGCGGCGGGCGCTTCGAACTGCGCGCCATCCCCAACGACGACCCGGGCATGTCGCCCATGGAGATCTGGTGCAACGAGGCCCAGGAACGCTATGTCCTGGCCATCGACGGCGACCGCCTGGAGGCCTTCAAGGCCCTGTGCGAGCGGGAACGCTGCCCCTATGCGGTGGTGGGCGAGGCCACCGCGGACGAACGCCTGGTGCTCGGCGACGGCCTGTTCGACACCACCCCCATCGACATGCCCATGCCCCTGTTGTTCGGCAAGCCGCCGCGCCTGTTGCGCGAGGCCCGCCACCTCCCCTTCCACAAACCCCCGCTGAATCTGGAGGGCATCGACCCCGACGCCGCCGCCATGAGGGTCCTGCGCCTGCCCACCGTGGCCGACAAGACCTTTTTGATCACCATCGGCGACCGCAGCATCACCGGCCTGGTGGCGCGCGATCAGATGGTGGGGCCCTGGCAGGTGCCGGTGGCCGACTGCGCGGTGACCCTGGCCGACTTCGACGGCCATCGGGGCGAGGCCATGGCCCTGGGCGAACGCACCCCCCTGGCCCTGATCGACGCCCCCGCCTCCGGGCGCATGGCCATCGGCGAGGCCGTCACCAACCTCGCCGCCGCCGACGTGGAGCGCCTGAGCGACATCCGCCTCTCGGCCAACTGGATGGCCGCCGCCGGCCACCCCGGCGAGGATGCCCTGCTCTACGACACGGTCCGGGCCGTCGCCATGGAACTCTGTCCACGCCTGGGGATCGCCATCCCCGTGGGCAAGGATTCCCTGTCCATGCAGACCGTCTGGGAACAGGACGGCGAGACCCGGCGCATGACCGCGCCCCTGTCCCTGATCGTCTCCGCCTTCGCCCCGGTGGGCGACGTGCGCCGCAGCCTCACCCCCTGGCTGCGCACCGGCGGCGGCGACACCGACCTGATCCTCATCGACCTGGGCAAGGGGCGCCACCGCCTGGGCGGCTCCTGTCTGGCCCAGGTCTACGCCCAGGTCGGCGACCGGGGCCCCGACCTGGACGACCCCGAGGCCCTCGCCCGCTTCTTCGCCACCCTGGGCGAGCTGCGGCGCGAGGGCCTGATCCTGGCCTATCACGACCGCTCCGACGGCGGCCTCCTGGTGACCCTTTGCGAGCTGGCCTTCGCCGGCCGCTGCGGCCTCGACATCCACCTCGACGACCTCGACGGAGACCCCCTGGCGCTGCTCTTCGCGGAGGAGCTGGGGGCGGTGATCCAGGTCCGCCACGACGACACCGACACGGTGTTGGAGGCCCTGCGTCACGCCGGCCTCGGTCGCCACAGCCACCTCATCGGCCGCCCGGCCGAGGACGCGCGCATCCGCATCGGCCGCGGCCGCGAGACCTGGATCGACCGTCCGCGCGCCGAACTGCAGCGCGCCTGGTCCGAGACCAGCCACGCCATGCAACGCCTGCGCGACCACCCCGAATGCGCCGACGAAGAATACGCCCGTATCGACAGCGACGACCCCGGGCTCTCGGCCCGCCTGACCTTCGATCCCGGCGAGGACCTCGCCGCCCCCTACATCGCCCGCGGCGTCCGCCCCCCCCTGGCGATCCTGCGCGAGCAGGGCGTCAACGGCCAGGTGGAGATGGCCGCCGCCTTCCATCGCGCCGGCTTCCATTGCGTGGACGTGCACATGTCCGACCTGCACGCGGGCCGGCGCACCCTGGACGGGTTCAAGGGCCTGGTGGCCTGCGGCGGATTCTCCTTCGGCGACGTCCTCGGTGCGGGCGAGGGCTGGGCCAAGTCGATCCTCTTCAACCCCCGCCTGCGCGACGCCTTTGAGGCCTTCTTCGCGCGCCGCGACACCTTCGCCCTGGGCGTGTGCAACGGCTGTCAGATGCTCTCCAACCTGCACGAGATCGTCCCCGGGGCCGGCCATTGGCCGCGCTTCGTGCGCAACCGCTCGGAACAGTTCGAGGCCCGCCTGGTGCGGGTGGAGATCCGCGAGACCCCCTCGATCCTGCTCCGCGGCATGGCCGGTTCCTGCCTGCCCATCGCCGTCGCCCATGGCGAGGGCCGGGCGGAATTCCGCGATCGGGGGCAACTCGCCGAGGCCCGTCCCTACGCCGCCCTCAGCTATGTCGACCACCACGGCCACGGCACCGTCCGTTACCCCTTCAACCCCAACGGCTCGCCCGAAGGGATCACCGGCCTGTGCAACAGCGACGGTCGTGTGACCCTGATGATGCCCCATCCCGAGCGGGTCTTCCGCCGTGTCCAGCACAGTTGGCACCCGCCGGGCTGGGGCGAGGACGGGCCCTGGATGCGGTTGTTCCGCAACGCCCGGGTGTGGGTGGACTGACCCGAATAGAGGCCCCGCGCGCCGCCGGGATCACCGGGTTGCACCCGGCCGCGCGCGAGCGGCGCCCTTTGTGGCCAGGTCCCGGCCGCCCGCACCCGCGGTTTCCGCCATAATCGGCGGGCCGCAACGGGAGAACCACACCATGCCCCACACCCCCGAGGACATCAACCGCCGTATCTGGAACTACTACCAGAATCAGGCGGAGACGACATTCGCCGGCGCCGTACCGCGCCTGGAGGCCCTGGTGCGGCGGGCCCGACGGCTCGGCCCCGGTGACCGCCCACGGGTGCTCGGCATCGGCGCCGGCAACGGGCACCTGGAGCGGACCGCCCTGGCCGCAGGCCTCGATATCCGCAGTCTGGATCCGGATGCAACCACCGTGGAGCGCCTGCGCGGCGAGGGCATCGACGCCCGCCAAGGCCACATGGAGGCCCTGCCCTTTGCCGATGCCCACTTCGACTGCGTCATCGCCTCGGAGGTCCTGGAACACCTGGCCGACGACGCGCGCCGCCTGGGCATCGCCGAGGTGGCCCGGGTGCTGCGTCCCGGGGGCCATTTCATCGGTACCGTGCCTTTCAGGGAAGACCTCTCACAGAACATCGTCCTCTGTCCCCATTGCGGCGAGGTCTTCCATCGCTGGGGTCACCAGGCCAGCTTCGACCGGTCGCGCCTGGAACGTGAATTGGGTGCGTCCTTTGCCCGGGTACGCACCCGGGTGACCGGCTTCCCGGACCTCCAGCACGGCCCGCGTGCGGCCCTCCAGGGTCTCGCCCGCCTGGGTCTCGCCTGGCTGCGGGTACCCATCTCCAGCACCTCCCTCTATTTCCAGGCAGGCCGGCCACGACGCCCATGAGCAAGGACCGGCAGCCCGCGATCCGCCATCCCCTGCTGCCGGCCGTGCTCCTGGCCCTGGCCTTCCTCTCGCCGTTGACCGGGGTCTGGTCCCTGCCGGGGATGCCCTGGTATCTGCCCTACGGGCTCTGGGCCCTGGTGCTGCTGGCGGCGGCCCTCCTCTGCCAACGCCATGAGCCATGAACTGACCGCCCTGTTCGCCGCCGGGGTGGCCTACCTGGCCCTGCTGTTCCTGATCGCCTATGCCACCGAGAGCGGCCTGGTGCCGGCGCGCTGGGTGCGCCATCCCTGGGTCTACGTGCTCTCGCTCGGGGTCTACGCCACCTCCTGGAGCTTCTATGGCAGCGTCGGCTTCGCCGCCCGTCAGGGCTATCTGTTCCTCACCATCTACCTGGGGGTGACCGCCGCCTTCCTGCTCGCCCCCCTGCTCCTGCGCCCGTTGCAGCGCCTGGTGCACGACTATCAGCTCATCTCCCTGGCCGATCTGTTCGCCTTCCGCTACCGCAGCCAGCTCGCCGGGGCCCTGGTGACCCTGTTCATGCTGCTGGGCGCCCTGCCCTACATCGCCTTGCAGATCCGCGCCGTCACCGAGTCCCTGCGGGTGCTCACCGACGAGGCCGCGCCCCAGATCCTGGCCCTGGTGTTCTGCGCCACCCTGACCCTGTTCGCCATCCTCTTCGGGGCACGGCACATCTCGCCGCGGGAGAAACACCAGGGCCTGGTGGTGGCCATCGCCTTCGAGTCCCTGGTGAAACTGGTGGCCCTGCTGGCAGTGGGGGGCTTCGCCCTGTTCGGGGTGATGGACGGCCCGGGGGGGCTCGGGCGCTGGCTCAACGCCCACCCCGAGGCCCTGGAGCGCCTCTACGCCCCGGTGCGCGAGGGGCCCTGGGGCACCCTGATGCTGCTCTCCTTCGCCGCCGCCTTCCTGCTGCCGCGGCAGTTTCACATGATCTTCACCGAAGGCATGGACGACCGCCATCTGCAGACGGCCGCCTGGGGCCTGCCCCTGTACCTGCTGCTCCTCAACCTGGCGATCCCGCCGGTGCTCTGGGCCGGTCAGGCCCTGGGCCTGACCCTGGACCCCGACTACTTCGTCCTCGGGGTGACCCTGGGACACGCCCCGGACGGTCTTGCCCTGCTGGCCTTCATCGGCGGCGTCTCCGCCGCCAGCGCCATGGTCATCGTCTCCACCCTGGCCCTCTCGGCCATGTGCCTCAATCACCTGTTGCTGCCCGCCAGCTACCCCGACCCCGCCCTGGACCTGTACCGCTGGCTGTTGTGGGGGCGGCGGATGCTCATCGCCCTGATCATCTTCGCCGGCTTCGGCTTCTACGCCCTGCTCCGCCACCGCCAGGGGCTGGTGCAGCTGGGCCTGATCTCCTTCGTGGCCGTGGCCCAGTTCCTGCCGGGGATCGTCGGCGTGCTCTGGTGGCGGCGCGCCACCCGGACAGGCTTCCTCGGCGGCCTGGCGGGGGGGATCGGGGTCTGGGCGGTGACCCTGCTGTGGCCCCTCCTGGCCACCTCGGGACTGGCCCGGCACGCCCCGGACGTGGCCGCCTGGGAGGCCGCCCTGGGCTGGGACCACTGGACCTTCGCCACCTTCTGGAGCCTGTGCCTGAATGGCCTCCTGTTCGTCGGCCTGTCCCTGGCCACCCGCCCGGACCCCGGCGAACGCCAGGCCGCCCTGGCCTGTTGCAGCGATCCCTGGCCGCCCCTGGCGGGGACCGTGAGCGCGCGTTCGCCGCGGGAGTTCCAACAGGACCTGGGCGCGGTGCTCGGCGAGGCCACCGCCGGGCGCGAGGTGGACCTGGCCCTGAGAGATCTGGGCCTGACCCCGGACGAGACCCGCCCGGCGCAATTGCGGCGTCTGCGCGAACGCATCGAGCGCAACCTCTCGGGCCTCATCGGTCCCCAGCTCGCGCATGTGATCGTCAGCCGCCGGCTGCGCCTGGAGCCCGGCCAGGAGGGGGCCCTGGCGGACTCCATGCGTTTCCTGGAGGAGCGCCTGGAACGCTCCCGCGACCGCCTGCGTGGCCTCTCGGCCGACCTGGACCGCCTGCGCCGCTACCACCGCCGCATCCTCCAGGAGTTGCCCCTGGGGGTCTGCGCCCTGGACGACGAGGGCCGGGTGCTGATCTGGAACGGGGTGTTGGCGAGGCTCTCCGGGATCTCCCCGGCGGACGCCGGCGGACGCGCCCTGGAGGACCTGGCCGCCCCCTGGGGCGGACTCCTGGGGGGCTTCCTGCGCTCCGGCCAGCACCACGCCCATCACCTGCGGGTGGAGGTGGATGCCCGCCCGCGCTGGTTCAACCTCCACCAGGCACGGGTGGCGGATCCGGACGCCGCCCTCGGCGGCCAGGTGATCCTCGCCGAGGACATCACCGATCTGGAGAACCTGGAGGCCGAGATCGCCCACAGCGACCGCCTGGCCTCCATCGGCCGCCTCGCCGCCGGGGTCGCCCACGAGATCGGCAACCCAGTGACCGCCATCGCCTCCCTGGCCCAGAACCTGCGCGAGGAGACCACGGAGGAGGCCGCGGTCCGGGCCAGCGAGGCCATCCTCCATCAGACCCGGCGCATCACCGCCATCGTGCGCGCCCTCACGGGCTTCAGCCGCGGCGGTGAGAGCCGTCCCCGGCGCGTGCCGCTGCAACAGGTGGTCGCGGAGGCCCTGGACCTGGTGCGGCTCACCCCCCGGGGCAAGCGCCTGGAGATCCTCCAGCATGTCCCCCCGGGCCTGACCGTCACCGCCGACCGCCAGGCCCTGGCGCAGATGCTGGTGAACCTGCTCACCAACGCCTGCGACGCCTCACCCGCAGATGGCCGCGTCGAGATCATGGCCTGGGAGGAGGCGGGACAGGTGCAGATCGAGGTCCTGGACCAGGGGCCCGGCATCGCGCCCGAACGCCAGTCCCTGGTGTTCGAGCCCTTCTACACCACCAAGCCGGCCGGCGAGGGCACCGGCCTCGGTCTGGCCATGGTCTACCGTATCGTGGAGGCCCATGGCGGGGACATCCGCATCGACTCGGAGGTGGGCACCGGGACCCGCTTTCTGGTGCGGCTGCCGGTCTGAGTCAACGTCCGGCGATGAAGGCGTCGATGGCCGCCACGATCCGTCCACAGAGGGCCTGGGCCGCCGCCGGATCGCCGAGGTCGGCGTCGGCCATGGTCTGCACCCGGACCCCCCGGGCCTCGGCCACCGCCCGGTCCAGGCCGGCGCCGGCCCCGCCCGCGGCGACCAGCAATTCCAGGCGCGGCATGGCGGCCAGTTCCGGCGCGCCGATGGCGGTATCCAGGACCACCAGGACGTTGGCGCGCCAGCAACGCTCCCTCAGGGCCTCCCCTTCCAGGGAGAGGTACTGCTCCCAGCCGTAGCGGGCCGCCTCCAGGGGGGGGAACTCGACCCCCGCGGGCAGGCGGGCGGCGTCCACGACGACGATGTTGATGGCCATAGGCTGTCTCTCTCTTGTCGATCCGGTGAAAGTCGCGCCCGCAGGGATCCGACCGCCATCACCGGGGGGCCGGGTCCGGGCCCAGCACCGTCGAAACCTGCGCCAGGGCGGTCACCACGCCGTCCGGCTCCACCCCCCGGCAGCGGGGGTCGTCGCGGCGCCAACGCAGGGAACGCCGGTCGCCCGCGAACAACAGGGCGTGCATCCCCTCGGCCTGCGCCGGCCATACGTCCTTGAGCCGGTCGTTACCCACATAGAGCACCTCCCGGGGGGCGATCCCCTCCCCGCGCAGGCCCGAGAGGGCCTCGCCATAGAGCCGCCGGGAGGGCTTGGCCTCGCGCAGGCGATAGGACCAGACACAGCGGTCCGGAACGAATCCCAGGGCCGCGAGGCCCTGTCCGGTGAGGGCCTCCAGCATCAGCGGGGTGTAGAACTGGGCGTTGGAGACGATGCCGAGCAGCACCCCCCGCGCCCTCAGCGCGGCCAGCAGGTCCACCAGACCCGGCATCGGCCAGACCGGGTTGACGCGGCATTCGTAGTCTATGGCCAGGCGTTCGAGGCTGGCCTCCACCGGGACGATGCCGTCCTGGGCGAGGAGTTCCCCCCAGACCTCGCGGATATCCACCTCGGGATACTCGATCCCCTCGGCCCGGCGGCGGGCATGGTGGGCCCTGATCACCGCCTTGAGTCGCGCCGGCCCATCCTCCATGGAGGGCAGGCCCTGCCCGGCCAGGGCCGCGGCGAAGGCCTCCTCCTCGTGCTCTTCACCGCCCAGGCCGATGTCTCCGGAGGCGGAGACCACCAGGGTGCCGTAGACGTCGAACAGGACGGCGCGAATGCCGGGGATCCGCGACAGCCGCGGGTGCTCGCCGGTGGCCTGGGGCGCCAGCGGGGACGACAGGGCGCGAATATGGGCCACCCAGTCCGGGGGCATGAGGTCTCGAGTCATGGGTCAGGCCTTCAGTAGAAACAGACGTTCGGGGGCCAGGCAGGCATCCAGCAGGGCCTCGCCCGAGGCGGCCCCCAGGGGCTCCTGGCCGCTTCCGGCGACATCCCCGTAGAGGTGCCGCAGGCGTTCGGCGTAACGCTCCAGGCCCAGTTCGGCGAGGATCCGCGCGCGGTTGTGGGCGATCCGGGCGGGGCCGCCGTCCACCCGCAGGGGGGCCACGGGGCGCTCGCCCGGCGGGGTGGCCAGCAGACGGCGCAGGGCCCGCTCCTGGAGGGGTTCGTCGAGGCGGCCCAGGTCCACGCGCCGGTCCTGCACCCAGGCCGCCCAGGCGCGTTCCTCCAGTTCCGGGGCGCTGCGCCGGCCGTAGGCGGCCAGGCTGCGTTCCAGGGCGGTGCGCAGGCGCCGCCCCAGGTCATCCGCGCCCACCCAGTCCAAGGGCACCGGCAGACGCCCATAGAGGCCCCCGAGGTCGATGCCCATATCCAGGAAATCGCGGGTGATCTCGGGCAGATCGCGGCCCGCCAGGGGCCGGCCCAGCAGCCAGGGCTCCAGGAAGGCCAGGCCGAAGCCCTCGGTGATACTGGTGGTCACCAGGGCATGGGCGGACGCCAGGAGATGCACGAAATCGCCGGCGTAACGCGCCCCCAGCTCGAAGGTCACGGGCAGGCGCAAGGCCTCGGCGACCGCCTTCCAACGCTGGTAGACGGGTTGTTCGGCGGGATTGGCGGGGGCCTGGGTGGCGGCGAAGCGGTCGCCCTCCCCGGCCAGGGCCGACCAGAACAGGAACTCCCCGATATTCTTGCGCCGGATGGCGCGGGTGGGATAGAGCCACAGGCGCTCCGCCTCCAGGGGCAGGGGGGCGGGCGGCCCACCCCCGGGCGACGGCAGCCAGACCGCGTTGGGCAGCAGGTGCAGGCGCCCGGCGGGGACCCCGGCGGCCGCCAGCCAGCCGCGGTCGCGGCCGTTGAGCACCGCGTAGTGCACCCGCCCCCCCAGCGGGTAGAGCAGGGCCGAAGGATCGCCGCCCTCCGCCGCCAGGGACTCGCGCAGGCGCCGGTAGAGGTGCGGCCGCCCGTCCTCGGCCAGATCGTGCAGTTGCAGCAGCAGGGCCTCGCCGGCCCGCGCCAGGTCCTGCACCGCCCCGGGCATGGCCAGGTTCTTGCCCAGGCTGTGGTTGTGGATATGCCACAGATCCGGCCCCCCGCCGAGGGCCTCACGGGCGGCGCGGCGCAGACGCCGGGCCAGCTCGCGGCCGTCCCAGCGGGCACGCTGCTCCTCGTAGCCCAGGCCCTCCAGGACCACCACCGGCGTCCCGTGGGGCAGCGGCTCGGCCGGCGCCTCCCCGCTCAGGACGACGATCCGCAGGCCGCTGCCGGCGAGGGCCTCCAGGGCGTGCTCGATCACCCGGGTGACCCCGCCGGTGCGGAGATGATAGTGGACGATGGCGATCTGCAACGGAGCGGATCCTTGATATGGATGGAAGACAGGGCCTATCATCCAGGCGTCACGCGATGGGCGCAGCCTGGAACCGGCAGGACGTCGGAAACGGCGGACACCCATGCGCCGCCCAGCGCCCGGCGAAAGGCCAGGCCTTTCGCCGGGCGGCCAGAGTTCGATTATATACCTCTCCCCGCCGGACCGCCTCCGGCCAAGGATCTGACGCCATGCCGCACAACGTGGGTTTCGTCTCCACCCGTTTCGCGGGCACCGACGGGGTCTCCCTGGAATCGGCCAAATGGGCCGAGGTCCTGTGGGAGGACCGCCACATCTCCTTTTGGTACGCGGGCAGCCTGGACCGCGCGCCCGACATCAGCATGTGCATCCCCGAGGCCCACTTCGGGCACCCGGAGAACGTCTGGATCAATCATCAGTTGTGGGGCCGGACCCGCCGCTGTCCCGAGGTGAGCCGGCGCATCCACGACCTCTCCGAGTACCTCAAGACCACCCTCTACGAATACCGCAAGCGCTTCGATCTGGACCTGCTCATCGTCCAGAACGCCCTCACCATCCCCATGCACATCCCCCTGGGGATCGCCCTGACCGAGTTTCTGCTGGAGACGCGGATGCCGGCCATCGCCCATCACCACGACTTCTACTGGGAGCGTGACCGTTTCCAGATCTCGGCGGTGGACGACTACCTGGAGATGGCCTTCCCCCCGCGCATCCCCCACCTCCAGCACGTGGTCATCAACCAGACCGGACGCGAGCGCCTGGCCTGGCGCAAGGGCCTGCCCTGCCTGCTGATCCCCAACGTCTTCGACTTCGACATCCCCCCCGAGCCGGTGGACGACTACGCCGCCGACCTGCGCCGGGAGATCGGTCTCACCGACGAGGACCGGATGATCCTCCAACCCACCCGGGTGGTGCCGCGCAAGGGCATCGAGCACGCCATCTCCCTGTTGCGCCGCCTGCGCGACCCGCGTTGCAAGCTGGTGATCTCCCACGACTCGGGGGACGAGGGCCAGGACTACCTGGAACAACTGGTGGAACTGGCCCAGGACGAGGGCGTCGAACTGCGGCTCATCGCCGACCGCATCGCCGACCGCCGCCAGCTCGATGCCCGAGGACGCAAGATGTACGTCCTCGAGGACCTCTATCCCCACGCCGACATCGTCACCTTTCCCAGTCTCTACGAGGGCTTCGGCAACGCCCTGTTGGAGGCCATCTATTTCCGCCGTCCGGTGATCGTCAACCGCTACTCGGTGTTCATCCGCGACATCGAACCCAAGGGCTTCCGCCTGCCCACCATGGACGGCTTCGTCTCCCGCCGTCTGATCGAGGAGACGCGGCGCATCCTGCAGGACGAGGCCTACCGTGAGGAACTGGTGGATCACAACTACCAGGTGGCCCGCCGCTATTACGGTTACCCGGTGTTGCGCCACGGCCTGCGCAACCTGTTCGACAACATCCGACATCAGACGGAGTAGGCCCATGATCCACATCCTCCCCGCCGAGATCATGCAGCGCATCGGCGAACGCCTGGCCTACCTCTACGGCGAGGACCTGAAGCCGCGTCTGCTCGAACGCATCGCCCTGTTCGCCGGGCGTTACGGCCTCGACACTTGCCCCGAGGGCGCCTGCGAGGGGCCGCTCTGGGATCAGACCGACGCCATCCTCATCACCTACGGCGACATGGTCCGGCGCGAGGGCGAGGCGCCCCTGGCGGTGCTGCACCGATTTCTGGACGCCCACCTCCAGGACGCCATCTCCGGGGTGCACGTCCTGCCCTTCTTCCCCTACAGCTCCGACGACGGCTTCTCGGTGATCGACTTCCGCCAGGTGGACCCCGCCCTGGGCGACTGGGATCAAATCCGCGCCCTGGGCAAACGCTACCGCCTGATGGTGGACCTGGTGCTCAATCACTGCTCGCGCGAGAGCGCCTGGTTCCGCAACTACACCAACGGCATCGCCCCGGAGCGGGACTACTTCATCGAGGTGGACCCGGACGAGGCCAGCGGCCTCGACCAGGTGGTGCGTCCGCGCAGTCTGCCGTTGCTCACCCCCACCCAGACCGCCTACGGCGAGCGTCACCTCTGGACCACCTTCAGCAGCGACCAGATCGACCTCAACTACGCCAACCAGGACGTCCTGTTCGAGATCCTGGACATCCTTCTGCTGTACATCTACAAGGGTGCGCGCATCGTCCGCCTGGACGCCATCGCCTACCTCTGGAAGGAACTGGGCACCCCCTGCATCCACCTGCCCCAGACCCACCAGGTGGTCAAGCTCATGCGCGACCTCCTGGAGATGCTCGCCCCCGGGGTGATCCTCCTCACCGAGACCAATGTCCCCCACGCCGAGAACATCGCCTACTTCGGCGACGGCGACGAGGCGCGCATGGTCTACCAGTTCAGCCTGCCCCCCCTGCTGCTGCACGCCCTCCACACCGGCAATGCGCGTTACCTGCACCAGTGGGCGGCGGAACTGGCGCCGCCGCCGCCCGGCTGCACCTGGTTCAACTTCACCGCCTCCCACGACGGCATCGGGGTGCGTCCCCTCGAGGGCCTGATCCCACCCGAGGAACTCGATGCGCTGGTGACGGCGGTGGAGAGACGCGGCGGTCGGGTCTCCACCCGTACCGACGCCTCCGGCCGGGAGGTCCCCTACGAACTCAACATCACCTACTTCGACGCCCTCTCCGACCCCGGCCAGGCCGAGAGTGAACGCCACATCGCCCGTTTCCTCTGCTCCCAGGCCATCATGCTGGGCCTCCAGGGCATCCCCGGCATCTACTTCAACAGCCTGGTGGGGGGGCGCAACAACCAGGTCGGCTTCCGCCACACCGGCCGCCCCCGCACCCTCAACCGCCAGAAATGGGACGAGGCCCAACTCACCCAGCGCCTGGCGGACACCACCGGCGCCGGCGGCCGGGTGTTCAAGCAATACCGCCATCTGCTGCAACTACGCCGGGCCCATAGCGCCTTCCACCCGGACGCTCCCCAGCAGGTCCTGGACCTGGACGAGGCCCTGTTCGGCTTCGTACGCACCGCCCCGGACGGCGGCGAACGCCTGATCGCCCTGCACAACCTCAGCGACCGGCCCCAGGACCTGGATCTGGCCTCCCGCTATCCCGACTTCGCCGGCCCGGTCTGGTGCGAACTCATCCAGGGCCAACGCCTCCAGGGCGAGGCCGGCGCCCGCCTGCACCTGGCCCCCTACCAGACCCTCTGGCTCACCACCGCCACCGAACCCGATGCCTGACCACGGAGGCACTGCCATGCGTGACCCCGAATCCCAACGCCCCTGGGGCTACTACGAGATCCTCGCCGACGCCCCCGACCACAAGGTCAAACGCATCACCGTCAACCCCCACAGCCGACTCTCCCTGCAACGCCATCAACGCCGCCTGGAGCACTGGTACGCCATCTCGGGCGAGGCCGTCGCCACCCTCGGCGACCACAAGGTCAGCCTCACCCCGGGCACCGCCGTGGACATCCCCATGCGCACCGTGCATCGCATAGAGAACACCGGCGACACGCCTTTCGTGTTCATCGAGATCCAACGTGGAGAGTATTTCGGCGAGGACGACATCGAACGCCTGGAGGATGACTACGGACGCGGCTAGTTCTCCGTCGCCCGTTGCGGAGCGGAACCCCTCCGCAAGGCGCCGCCTCTTCCCCGGACGGCGCGCCCTTCCTCATCTTGTTGACGGTCATATGGGAGCGGCCGCGCCTCCTGGAGCGGCACAGCGGGGCCCCACGCCGGAAGTGGCTGCGGGAGGATGGGGCCTGCGAGCGGTTTGATGAGGATCGGTGAATCGGCGCGTTCGCCGCGCCCGCGGGGATGAGCCGGAACGGGACAGCTAGGGAAAGCCCCCCTCGCCGATCCCGGCGATCTCGAAGTACGGATAGGGGATATCCCCCGGCCCGGAGAGCATGATGGTGATATAGAATTGCCCCATTTCATAGTGAATGACCTTGTTCACCGGCCCTCCACGCCCGCGATGGCGGCTGTGGTCGCACTCCCGCGCCCGCTGGCCACGGAACACACGGCTACGGCAATGCACCGCGGAGACTGCCCGCCAGGCCGCGCCGGGGCTGCCCCGATCGACGATGAGGACGTTGGCGGTCCAGTGAGTACGCCCATCCGCCGCCATGTGGTACAGGGTCTGACCGAAGTAGCCCTCCTGCACCCTGGGCTGGGAACGATAGGGCTGATCGCCCTCCCCCGGATTGGTGACCAGGACATCCGTCCAGCCCCGGGGCGGCCAGGGCTGGACAAGGTTCTCCATCACCTCCGCAGGTAACCGGAAGCCGGCCGCCTGAACCGTGGCGCTCAGCAACAGACCGACGATCAAAGGATAGGCGTGTCTCTTCATACCGTGTCCGCTTCCAGCGTGACACCGTTCAGCTCGTCCCACAGGGCCTCGAACTGGGCGGTGATCTTGTGGTTGGGAAAGAGGTGGATCATGGGGGTCGCCTGATCGTGGGACTCGCGAATCCGCACCGACGAAGACAGGCGGGTCTTGAGCAGGGGCAGCCCCTCCGCGGTGAGTTCATCCACCAGGCGTTGGGGCAGGCGGGCGCGGGGCTGGAACTGGTTGACCACCACCCCTTCCACACGCAGATGGGGATTGTGGTCCTCGCGGATCTCGCCGACGTCCTGGATCAGCTGATACAGGGCCTGGCGGGAGAAATCATCGCAATCGAAGGGGATCAGCACGGCACTCGCCGCGATCAACGCCGAACGGGTATAGAAATTCATCGCCGGCGGGGTGTCGATGAAGATCTCGTCGAAATCCATCAGCGAATCCAGGGCGTCGCGTAGTTTGAATATCTTGTACTTGGCGCCGAGTTTGTCCTGAAGGAATTCCATCTCCCGATTGGCCGGCAGGACGTACAACCCCGGCAACGGGGTCTCATGCACGAACTCACCCACCGGACGGCGGTTGAACTTGAAGGAGAGCATCTCGTTGAAGAACTCCCCCAGGCCTGGACCGGTCTTCTCCACCTCCGGGCCCAACAGATAACGGCTGCTGTTCATCTGCGGATCCAGATCCACCACCAGGGTCCGCCGGCCCCGATGGGCGGCAATGGCCGCCAGATTGCAACTGATGGTGGACTTGCCCACTCCACCCTTCTGGTTGAACACGACTCGGCGCATGGCCCCCTCCAAGAACCCCTGTCAAGGCCCGGAGTTTATCCCAAACCCCGGGGTCACGGGTATGACCCTGACAGGCATGTTTCGCTGGCCAGGGCCGGACGGGCCTCAGCCATCCCTGCCTGCAGGAAAGGCCAGCGCAAAAAAATGGCGCCCCAACCGAACAGGACGCCATGGAGGAGGACTGGATGAAAAGAGTAGAGTCAGCGCAATGCCGGATAGTCGGCGATGCCGGGGTTGCCCCTGACGTTCTTCAGCTTCGGGGTGTTGACCTTGGCCAGCTTCACCGTACCCAGATCCTTGAGATAGTCGGAGACCAGCTCCCAAACGGGACGCCCCGGCGACCTGGAACCCACGGTGGCCCAGCCGGCCACCACGTATTTCCTGCCGGCCTCCACCCGGGTGCCGTCGTCCAGGGTCATGTCGGAGATGCGCTTGCCGAAGGCGGCGGTGGGATCGCAGACATAGTCCAGGCCACCCACCCGCACCATGTCCCCGCCCTGCTGGTAATAGGGGTCGGGGTTGAACAGGTTGTCGGCCACGTCTTCCAGGATGGCCTTGATCCCGGCCCCGGTCATTTCCCGGCGGTAGGTCTCGGGATAGGTGATGGCCGTCTGATCCATGACGTTGTCCAGGGTGATGGCCTGACCGGGCAACACCGTGGTGCCCCAGCGGAAGCCGGGGGAGAGACTGATCTGGGCATCCCCCACCTTGCGCAGGGCGTCGCAGATCACCTGGTCGAAGGTGCCATTGAAGTTGCCCCGACGGTAGAGGGTCTCGCCGGCCACCGCGAGTTTCTTTTCCAGGCGGGCCGCATAGGGGGCGCGGAAACGCTCGATGAGGGCCTGCATGGCCTTGTCGGCGGGCAACAGGTTGGCGAACACGGGCAGCAGGCGGTAACGGTAACCGCGCAGTCTGCCGCCGCGCACGTCCAGATCCATGACCCCGAGAAACTTGCCGTTGGAGCCGGCGTTGGTGACCAGGGTGCGGCCGCCGGCATTGCTCACCACGCTGGGGGCGGGCATCCCGTCATGGGTGTGGCCGCCGAAGATCACGTCGATACCCCGTACCCGCGAGGCCATCTTGAGGTCCACGTCCATGCCGTTGTGGGAGAGCACCACCACCAGGCCGGGACGGTGTTTGGCACGCACCTCGTCCACCATGGCCTGCATGTGCTCGTCCTGGATGCCGAAGGTCCAGTCGGGGATGAAACGCTGGGGATTGGCGATGGGGGTGTAGGGGAAGGCCTGGCCGATGACGGCCACGCGCACGCCATTCAACTCGCGCAGGGTATAGGGCTTGAAGGCCTGGCCGCTGTCCTCGTCGAAACCGGGGTAGTCGGCATAGGCATAGTCGAACAGGGCATCCTCCCTGACCCGCACGTTCTGGGCCACAAATTCGCCCTTGGAGGCCTGGATGTTGGCGATGACCTCCTTCTCCAGATAGGTGAACTCCCAGTGACCGGTCATCACGTCCACCCCGAGGAGGTTGCTGGCCTCCACCATGTCGCGTCCGCGCGTCCAGTAGGCGGTGCCCGAACCCTGCCAGGTGTCGCCGCCGTCCATGAGCAGGGTCCGCCCGGGGCCGCGTTCCGCGCGCAGACGGTCCACCAGGGTCTTGAGATGGGCGTAACCGCCGACCTTGCCGTAGCGCCGCGCCGCCTCCTCGAAGCCGAGGTAGGTGAAGGCATGGGCCTCGATGCCGCCCGCAGGAATGGCGAAACGATCCAGCAGGGCCTTGCCCACCAGATGCGGGGGTCGCCCCCGGGCCGCCCCCACGCCCAGGTTGACGTTGGGCTCACGGAAATAGATGGGATTGAGCTGGGCGTGGGAATCGGTGATGTGCATCAGCGTGAGGTTGCCGAAGCGGGGCACCTCGTAGAGGTCGGCCGGGCGCCTGGCGGCGGCGAATACCGATCCGGGCAACAGCCCGGCGGCACCCGCGAGGCCCATCAGATGGAGGAATTCCCGTCGTGAGAGGGTCATTTCGGCGCTCACTCTGAATGAAGTAGGGCCGGATTCTGCGGCAATGCCAGGCGTGCGAAAATCCCTGCATTCGGGGGCGCCCCTAGGGGTTTTCCCCGGACCGTCGGCCGACTAAGCTGCACCCATGCCACGCCTGTCCCTGCTCCTGTTCATCCTCCTCGCCAGCGCCCCGGCCTGGGCGGCGCAGACGGTCCGCATCGGCATCCTCAGCCACCGCGGCACCGCGGCGACCCTGGCCCGCTGGCAGCCCACCGCCCGCTATCTGGAAGAGACCCTGGCGGACACGGCCTTCCAGATCGTCCCCCTGGATTTCTCCGAGGTGCCCCTGGCGGTGGCCCGCTCCAGGGTGGACTTCATCCTGGTGAATTCGGGGATCTACGTCGATCTGGAGGTGCGCTACCGGGTCTCGCGCATCGCCACCCTGAACAACCGCCGGGGCGACCGTGCCCTCAACCGCTTCGGCGGGGTCATCTTCGTGCGCCGCGGACGGCAGGACCTCAGAGACCTGGACGACCTGCGCGGGCGCACCTTCCTGGCCGTGGACCAGGCCTCTCTGGGCGGTTTCCAGATGGCCTGGCGGGTGTTCCACGAGCAAGGCATCGACCCCTACCGCGATTTCCGCCGCCTGGACTTCGCCGGCACCCACGACGCGGTGGTGCTCGGGGTCCTGCACGGCAAGGCCGACGCCGGCACCGTGCGCTCCGACATCCTCGAACGCATGGCCGCCGCGGGGCGCATCCGCCTGCGCGATTTCCGCGTCCTCCACCTCCGGAGCGATCCGGATTTCCCCTTCCTGCACAGCACCCGCCTCTACCCCGAGTGGCCGTTCAGCAAGTTACGCCACACCCCCAACGCCCTCGCCCAACGGGTGGCCGTGGCCCTCTTGAGCATGCCCCCCGACCACCCGGCCGCGGTGGCCGGCCAATACGCCGGATGGACCATCCCCCTGGACTATCAACCCGTGCACGATCTGTTCCGCGCCCTGCACCTGCCCCCTTACGACCAGGAACCCGAATTCACCCTCCAGGACGCCCTGGCGCGCTATTGGCCCGTGCTCCTCCTGGGCCTGAGCGCCTTCCTCGTAGTGAGCGCCCTGAGCGCCTGGGCGATCCGCCTCAACCGCCATCTGGCGCGGGCCAAGCGCCGCCTGGAGCAACGCCACGAACTCATCCTCAACTCCGTTGCGGACGGGATCTACGGGGTGGACCTGGAGGGGAACTCCACCTTCGTCAATCGCGCCATGGAACGCATCACCGGCTGGAGCGCGCAGGAACTCATCGGCCGCAATCAACACGAAGTCCTCCACCACACCCGTGCCAACGGCCGGCCTCACCCACCCGAACAGTGCCCCGTGTACGCGGCCTATCGCGACAACCGCCCCCGCTTCGTCGAAGACGACCTGTTCTGGCGCAGCGACGGCAGTGCCTTCCCGGTGGAATATTCCGCCACCCCCCTGCAGGACGAGCACGGCCGCACCCTGGGCAGCGTGGTGGTGTTCCGGGACATCACCGAACGCAAACGCGCCCGGGAACAGGCCCGCCTGCGGCAACAGGAACTCACCCGGGTCGCGCGCCTCAGCACCCTGGGGGAGATGGCCTCCGGCATCGCCCATGAACTCAACCAACCGCTCACCGCCATCACCACCAACGCGCGCGCCTGCGTGCGCCTGATGGAGGCGGGCCGGGCCGCGCACCTGGGTCAGTGCGGCGATATCCTCGACAAGATCGCGGGACAGGCGGAGCGGGCCGGCGAGGTCATCCGCCAGATCCGCCGCCTGGCCCGTAAGGAAGCCCCGGAACGCAAGCCCCTCTCCCTCTCCGGCCTGATCCGCGGCATACTGGTGTTCATCGAACCGGACGCCGCACGTGCCGAAGTCGATCTCAAGGTCACCTTCGCGGTAGAGCGGGACCAGGTCCTGGTCCAGGGCCTGCTCATCGAACAGGTGATCCTCAACCTCACCCGCAACGCCATCGAGGCCCTTTCCACCCTGTCGGGCCGCGGGCGCCGCCTGACCCTGGGGACCCGCCCCTGCGACCACACCTGTATCGAATGCTTCGTGGAGGACAACGGCCCGGGCCTGCCGCCGGAGGTGCGCGATCGCCTGTTCGAGCCCTTCGTCACCACCAAGGCCGAAGGCATGGGCCTGGGCCTTTCCATCAGCAGTGGTATCCTCTCGGCCCACGGCAGCCGGCTGGAGATGGACACCCCGGCCGAGGGTGGCACCCGTTTCCATTTCCGGCTGCCCCTGGCCGACGTGCGGAGCGAATCATGACCCCTGAACCCACCATATTCATCGTCGACGACGACCAGGAGGTGCGCGAGGCCCTGCAATTGCTCATGGACTCGGTGGGCCTGCAGGCGCGCACCTTCGCCTCGGCCCGCGAGTACCTCGACGCCTTCGATCCGGACCTCCCCGGGTGTCTGGTCCTGGACATCCGCATGAAGGGCATGAGCGGCCTCGAACTCCAGGAGCAATTGAACCGGGAGTCCCTGCACCCGCCGATCATCATGATCACTGGCCACGGCGACGTGCCCATGGCGGTACGCGCGGTCCAGGCCGGGGCGGTGGACTTCATCGAAAAGCCCTTCAACGACCAGATACTCCTCGACAGCGTCCATCGCGCCCTGGAACAGGATGCGGAACAGCGCGGGCGCGAGTCCCGCCTGGCCGAGATTCGCGAACACCTCGCCCGCCTCACCCCGCGCGAGCGCGAGGTCCTCGACCTGGTGGTGACCGGACGGCGCAACAAGGTGATCGCCGCCGACCTGGGCATCAGCCAGTCCACGGTGGAGGCCCATCGCGCCAAGGTGATGGACAAGATGGAGGCACGTTCACTCTCGGACCTGATGCGCATGATGCTGGCGGTCCAGCCCAATTGAGGAAAACCCGGACCCGGCTGGTCGAATCCGTGGGTTGCCGTGCGCCCCCGGCGCTCCCGATAATGCCGTAGAGAAGAAGCCCGAGAGCGGTCAGTGGACAAGGGCCGCGATGACAACGAACCCCGCCTCCGCGACCATGCGGCGCGCCCCGCACACCCCCCGGCGCGAACGGCGGTATCGCCTGCATTCCACCAGCAAAAACAGAGAGGAACCGTCCATGAGGACAGCACCCTTCCCGCCCCTATCCGGCATGGCCCTGGCCTCCGCCATGGCACTGACCGCCGGCCTCGCGGCCCCGCTCCAGGCCACCGCCGGCCCCTCCGCCCAGGCCCTGGAGCAGGGCCGCAAGATCGCCTTCACCCGCAAGCTGGGCAACTGCCTGGCCTGCCATCACATCGCCGGAGGCACCGCCGCCGGCAATATCGGCCCGCCCCTGGTGGCCATGAAACAACGCTATCCCAACAAGGCCAAGCTCCACGCCCAGATCTGGGACGCCACCGTGGCCAACCCCGAGACCCCGATGCCCCCCTTCGGGCGCCATCAGATCCTTACGGAAAGACAGATCGACCTGTTGACCGACTACATCTGGTCGCTGTGAGCACGCCCCACCGGAGAACATCATGCTGAAAAGAATCATCACCCTCGCCGGCACCCTGGGCCTGTGCCTCAGCCTGGCCACCCCGGCCCAGGCCGGTCCCAAAGAGGATCTGGCCCGCTTCCAACACTTCTATCTCAAGCGCTTCCCCGGCGTCCCTCTGAAGGAATTCGCCAACGGCGTCTACGCCATCGACAAGGTGAGCCGCGAGAACTGGGAGGCCATCGAGGAATTTCCGCCCTATGAACCCTATGTGGAAGAGGGCAAGGAGATGTGGAACACCCCCTTCAAGGACGGCAAGGGCTACAAGGACTGTTTCCCCGACGGCCCCGCCATCAAGGCCGACTACCCGCGCTGGGACGCCGCCAGCAAGCGGGTCCTGACCCTGGAGCTGGCGATCAACGAATGCCGCCAGGCGCATGGCGAAAAGCCCCTGAAATACAAGAAAGGCCCCATCGCCATCCTCACCGCCTACATCGCCTGGGAATCCCGGGGCAAGCCCACCCACGTGGTGATCCCCGACGACCCGGACGCCCGGGCCGCCTACGAGCGCGGCAAGCGCTTCTGGCTCGCCCGCCGTGGGCAATTGAATTTCTCCTGCGCCACCTGCCACGCCCAGAATGCCGGCAAGCACATACGCGCCGACATCCTCAGCCCCGCCCTGGGCCACACCACCCACTTCCCCGTGTATCGCTCCAAGTGGGGTGAACTGGGCACCCTCCACCGCCGCTTCACGGGCTGCAACAAGCAGGTCCGGGCCAAGCCCTTCAAGCCCCAGAGCGAGCAGTACCGAGATCTCGAATACTTCCTCACCTACATGAGCAACGGCATCCCCCTCAACGGTCCGGGGGCGCGCAAATGAATCAGGAGAGCCCCAAGATGAAGACCCTATCCCTGTTCCGTGCCGCCGGCCTCGCCCTCGTCCTCACCGGTCTCGCCAATGGACCGGCCCTGGCCGGTGACAGCGCCCAGGCCCAATACGAGGATATGTACCAACAGGCCAAGGCCGCCCAGAAGCGGGCGGCCAGCGTGGAGGGCGAATGGCGCGACATCGGTAAATTCCTGAAGAAGGCGCAGGCCCTGGCCAAGAAGGGCGACTACGAGGCCGCCTTCAAGCTGGCGCGCAAGGCCTACATCCAGGGCAAGCTGGGCTACACCCAGGCCCTGAGCCAACAGAAGGTAGACTGGCCGTCCTACTTCAAGTGAGGTGGAGACCGCCCATCACCTGGAAGCCCTGTCGGGGCCGCCGCGCGGCCCGAAAACGCCATTTCGAGGAAACACCATGAAGCTCAAACACATCGCCGCCATCGCGGCCTTCGGCCTGACCGGCCTCGCCACCGCCGGTACGGGTAACAAGATCACCCCCAGCCTGACCTCGGTGGACGTCCTCCACGACGGTCGCATCGTCACCATCCAACGCAAGGCCGGAAAGAACGACAAGATCCCACCGTACTATCAGAAGGCCGGCCGCCATTGCCCGCCCTTCTGCGTCCAGCCCATGCACGTATTGCCGGGGGTCGAGACCATCGGTGAGCTGGAGGTCCTGGGTTACCTCAAGCGCATCGCCAACGGCGACAAGTCGGTGATGGTGGTGGATTCCCGCACCCCCGACTGGGTCATGCGCGGCACCATCCCCGGTTCGGTCAACGTCCCCTGGAACCGCATCAACCTGGACGTGGACGGCACCTTTGCCATCGACGCCGAAGCCAAGACCCTGGAGCACATCATGCACGACGAGTTCGGGGCCACCAAGACCGACGATCACTGGGACTTCAGCCAGGCCAAGACCCTGGTGCTCTTCTGCAACGGCATCTGGTGCCCGCAGTCGTCCACCAACATCCGCACCCTGGCGCGCATGGGCTATCCCACGAGCAAGCTCAAGTGGTATCGCGGGGGGATGCAGGACTGGGTCACCGTGGGCCTGACCACGGTTCCGCCCACTCACGAATGAGGGTCTCCGCCGGGGTCTCGGTGCCCCGGCGCGGGATTGCCGAGTTGCACTCAGCGATCCCGGAGCGAGGGTTTGACCTGCCCCCCGAGACTACGTATCATTGCCGGTCTCGCTTCAGCGGGGTATAGCGCAGCCTGGTAGCGCACCTGCTTTGGGAGCAGGGTGTCGGGGGTTCGAATCCCTCTACCCCGACCAAATCAGGCGATGCGCCCGTAGCTCAGCCGGATAGAGCAACGGCCTTCTAAGCCGTGGGTCGCAGGTTCGAATCCTGCCGGGCGTGCCAACGGGCCGGACAGGCGCAGTTTATGGTGGACGTAGCTCAGCTGGTAGAGCGCAGGATTGTGGTTCCTGTGGTCGTGGGTTCGATCCCCATCGTCCACCCCATCATGTTATGATTCGCGGTGTCGCAAGGAGAAAATCGCAGGGCCGTTAGCTCAGCTGGTAGAGCAGTGGACTCTTAATCCATTGGTCGAAGGTTCGAATCCTTCACGGCCCACCAATTGCAACAGGGGGGTTATACCCGCATGCGGCAGGTCGCAGTATTCTCAGGGGCGACCCCCAGTCCGGTTTTCAGCCCCCGGAGTACGAAACCGCCCCTCCTGTCGCCCCCGCCCTGGATGGGCTCGTCGGCTTCCTCTGGTTGCCTGAAAATGTAGCGGCGCGGGCTGCAGGGCTGAGCCTCCTTGCGCAAAGGGGGCGCCTTGAGCCTCCAGTCCATCCGCCAGGGCCTCCACCTGCAAACCCATGCCTTGGCGGGGCCTTCTTGGGCCTCTCCAGATCCGAGACGGCCGATTTCGGGATGGCCAGGGCGCGCACCGGGCGGCGGCACCCAACCGGCCCCTCGACCGTCTGTCGGCACACCCGATGACGCCAACCTCACCGACAATGCTCGTCGGCATGGCCTCGGAAACAGGCACCGTCTGGCGCGAAGGCCTTGTCCGGGACACCTTCCGCTCGCCATGAGGGCAGCTTACGGATGGCGCGCGGCCATCGGCGCCACCTGAGACGCCATGCCCCCTTGACCACCCAATCCTGCGCTTGCCCTCCGCTACCGCACCCGGTCGAAACGATTCAGTTGCATACTGAACTGCCCCCGCCCCTGGGTCAGCCCGCGTAACTCTGTGGCGTAGCCCAGGAGCCGGTCGAGGGGCGCCTCGGCGCGGATGCGGGCGCTCTCGGCACCGGTGATGGTATCGAGAACCAGGCCATGGCGGGCCTGCAGATCGCCGAGCACCGCCCCCAGATATTCGCTCGGGATCTCCACCTCCAGGTCCATGATGGGGCCCAGGAGCCGGGTACCGGCCTGCTCCAGGGCCTGGTGCAAGGCCCGGGAGGCCGCGGCACGCAGGGCCGCGGGGGTGGAGGCGGTCCCGAACAGTTCCACCGCCTCCAGTGCCACCTCCAGATCCTCCACCGGGGCGCCCTCGGCGGGTCCGCCGCTGAGGGCGAACCTCAGGCCCTGCTCCAGGGCGACGCGCTGTTCCTCATTCAGACGGGCCCCGGCGGGGCGCACCTCGGGATCGAGGCGCAGGCGCACCCCCGCGCCGCGCGGCAACGGGCGCACGGCGAGCGAGACGCCGGCCTTCAGGGCCGGGCCGCCACCCGCCGCCGGCGGCTCGAAAAGATAGTCCAGGCGTCCCTGCGCGGCCGGGGTCTCCCGCCGTGCCACCCGTGGCTCGCCAGTGCGCGGACGCACGCAATAATCGTGTTCCAGACGCTCGAAGGCGATGGCCAGGTGGAGTTCGCCCATGCCGGCGAGGAGGCGCTGGCCGCTGTCCGGATCCTCGGAAAGACGCAGGCTGGGATCCTCCTGGAGCAGTTTGTCCAGGGCCTCCAGGAGGCGCTGCCCCTCGGCTTCGGAGGCGGGCTCCAGGGCCAGGGCCAAGACCGGCTCTCGGATCTCGATGGGTTCCAGGTTGAGCAGGTGGTCCGGGTCGCACAGGGTGTCGCCGGTGGCGATGCGGCGCAGTCCGGCGAGGAGCACGATCTCGCCCGCCCGCGCCACGTCGATGCGCCGCCGGCGCTGGGCGTCCACATCGAACAGGCGCGCCACGTGCTCACGCAGGACCTCGCCCCCCGGCCGGGGGGCGGCCACCCTGTCGCCGGGCCTCAGGGTGCCGCGGTAGATGCGCGCGAACACGTGCCGGCGCCCGTCCCACATCTTCACCTTGAAGGCGAGGGCGGCGAGGGGGCCCTTGGGATCCAGGGCGACGGCCTCCTCGCTCCCGCCGGGGCGTTGGGCGATGGGCGGCGGACGCTCTCCCGGCGCGGGCAGGAGATCGACGATGGCGTCCATGAGCGGCTGCACGCCCCAGTTGCGCAACGCCGACCCGGCGAAACAGGGGAGCAATTCGCCGGCGAGGACGCCACGACGCAGGGCCGTGAGCGCCGCCTCCGGCGGCAGGTCCTCGCCGGCCAGGACGAGGTCTTCGAGGGCCGCATCGTATTCCGCCGCGGCCAGGCCCAGGGATTCACGCCAGGGCGCCGCCTGCGCCCAGAGATCCGGTGGGCAGGGTTCGCGGACCGGGTCCTCGCCCGCATCACCCGCGAAACGGACGAGTTGGCCACGCAACAGGTCGATCACCGCCGCCTGTCCGTCCACGGGCAGGGTCAGGGCCACCGGGTCGGCATGGAGGCGCCGACGCAAGGACTCCAGGGCGGCGGTGAAGTCCGCCCCCACGCGATCCAGCTTGTTGACGAAACAGAGGCCCGGCAGACGAAAGCGCTCACGTTGGCGCCATACGGTCTCGGTCTGGGGCTCGACCCCATGCACCCCGTCCAAGACCAGGACGCAACCGTCGAGCACCCGCAGGGTGCGCTCCACCTCCAGGGTGAAATCCACGTGCCCGGGGGTGTCTACGATCTGGATGCGATGATCGCGCCAGGGGGCGCGGGTGACGGCGGCGGTGATGGTGATGCCGTGGGCCTGCTCCTCGGCCATGTAGTCCATGTGCGCGGCGCCGTCGTGGACCTCGCCCAGGCGGTGAGAGACGCCGGCGTAGAACAGGATGCGTTCACTGAGGGTGGTCTTGCCCGCATCCACGTGCGCGGCGATGCCGATCACGCGGTCGCGGGCGAGGGGGGGCTTGGGCATGGGCGCGAGGGGGCGGCCCACGGCCACCCCCGGTCTCTATCTCATTTCATCATCGCCTTGCGGAACATGCGGTCGATCTTCTCGGAATTGGCCTCGCAGCAGGAGCGGGCCTCGTTGGCGGCCTCCATGGCGGCATCGGCGCGGGCCTGGGCGGCGTCGGCCGTGCGCTGGGCCTTGGCAGCGGCGCTGCTCGCCTGTTCGGCCTGGGCGCGCACCTCGGCCAGTTCCTGCTTCAACTGGTCCGTGGCACAGCCCGAGACCAGGCCGGTGGCGGCCAGGACGACAGCGAGGGTGAGGGTTCGGGTCTTGGTCATGTCGGATCTCCTAGGGCTCGTTCAAGATCTCGAGGCCGTGGCCGGCCTCCGAAACTCAGTGCCATGGCACTGAGGACAGGGGGGAATGCGTCCCGGCCGGTCGAAATGCAGGGACTTGCCGCAGCGGACACATTCCAGGGTCCCGGGACCGGCCACCTCGCCGGTGTGCAGATTCTGCGCCTGTTGGGCACGGTCGGCCAGGGCCTTGAGTTGCAGGCTGGTCTGGTCGGCCACCTGGGCGAACAAGTCCAGGGCCCCGTGCTCGATGCGCTCCAGGTCCAGGCGCAGCCAGTCCCGTAACTGCTGGCCGGTGTCGGCGATGAAACCGGCGGCATCCTTCAGGTCGCGTTCCAGGTAGCCGGCCACCCGTTCCGCCTCCTCGCGGGTCAGCTCGCCCAGCTCCACCGCCTTCTCCCGCGCCTGCTCCAGTTGCTGACGCAGGTTGCGGCCCTCGCGCTCGCGTGCATCGAGGCTGGCATGGACCCGCTGGAGCATACGCTCATAGGCCCCGGCGAGGCGGTCCAGGGCACCTTTGTCGGTCGAATTCATGGCAGGACCCCCCAGGGCGGACGACGATGCCCCAAGCATGGGGGCTTTGACCCTGGCTGACAAGGGGTAAGCGTTCAAATCCCCCCTACGAAACGGGAGACCTGCATACGCCGCGCCAGCGGCAGGCAGGGGGCCGGGGTGTGAGGAAAGAGGCGGGGGGGCTGAACGGTTACGGCAAGGGAAATGAGCCTGCCGAAATGGCATTGGATTATGCGCATCTTGTGATAGCCTAGGCACCGCTTTCCGCGCGTGGCCGGTCGTCCCATCGGCCGCAACACTTGGATGAAACGAGAGGACTCGCCTGATGAAGATGATGAAGACCTTCGCCGTGGCCGCCGCTTCCGCCGGCCTGATGCTCGCTGCCGCCACTGCCTCCGCCGACGGTGCCGCCCTGTACACCGCCAAGCTGTGCAACACCTGCCATGGCGCCGACGCCAAGACCCCGGTGATGCCCACCTATCCCAAGCTCGCCGGGCAGAACGCCGACTACCTGCTCCAGCAGATCAAGGACATCCGCGACGGCAAGCGCACCAACGGCATGACCGCGGCCATGAAGGCCATGGTGGCCAACCTGTCCGACGCCGACGCCAAGACCCTCGCCGACTGGATCTCCAAGCAGTGAGTCCGGTCGTCACCCCCTGAGGTGACGGAGATGATCGCAAGGCCCCGCGACCCGGGGCCTTGTTTCGTTGTGGGGGCGGCTTCAGCCGCGACGACGCCTGCATGGCAGGGCCACGCCGGGCCGCGGCCGAGGCCGCTCCTACGCAGCGGCTGGCGTGCCCATCGACTTCCCTGTACCCGCAGGTGTGCCTTCAGCCCCCCATGAAGGCATCGTCCATCGAAAAGGGATTGCGGAAACGAACCCCGCCCAGGGTGCGTCCGTCCTGGAAGTCTTCAGTCAACAAAATGGTGATGCCCGCTGCATTGACCGTCGCCCAGAGCATGGCGTCCCAAAACGAAAGGTTGTGCTCCGTCACCGCGCGGATGGCACACGCCAGGGTATCGACCTGGGGGACGACGACCGGAAACAACAGTTGCCAGTCGGAGACCTGAGCGGCGGCTTGATCCAGCGGCATCTTGCCCTTGCGGGTCACGGTATGAAAGAACTCACCCAACACCTGCAAGGCCAACACGCAATCCCGGTCCACCGCCGCGTCAAGGATCCCCGCCGCCTTTTGGTGGCGGGTACCCGCATCACGATCAACAGCGTAGACGAGTAGATTGGTGTCCAGACTGAAGCGATCAACGGGCATGGGCCGCATCCCGGTCGAAGACGTCTCCACCCAGGGAAAAGCCCTCCGCCATGCGTGCCCGCGCCCTTTCCCGGGCCAGGAGCTGTTCAACAGACAGGGACTTCTCCCGTGCCACGGGCACCAGCCGCGCCACGGGTACGCCACGTCGGGTGATCAGCACCTCGCCTCCGGACTCAACCGCCTTTATGTAGCGTGACAGATGCTGGTTCGCTTCTCGCAAGGTGATCTGTTTTCGCATGGGCCCGGACTCCGATATACGCAACAAATCGTTTGTAGGACATCCTACAATCGTCAAGCAGGAGGGGCAAGGGGATCGCCCGCCGGAGAGGGAAGACGGCCACCGGCAGACCCGTCTCCCCGGGTCATGGACGTTTCGGGGCGGCCCCTTCGCCCATCCCCATGCCTTGATCCAGGTCAAATCGGCGCCCTGGGATTCGGGGTGGCGAAGGCGTAACCTCCCCCTGTCACCCCACGGGCCGGAACCCATGGACGCATTTCTCGCCAGCAAACGGCAGTTCCTGGACTGGCTGCGCCACACCGCCGCCGACACCGAGACCTTCTTCCCCCAACCCCTGGGCGAGGCCAGCTTCCAGTTCGCCCGGGTGCGGCCGGATTCGCCCCTGCGCCTGGAGGACTGGGACAGCGGCACGCCCCGCGAGGCCTTCCGCGCCAGCGCCAACCCGGTCCCCCCGGGCAAGCTGCTGAGCCCGCCCGGGGAGACCCTGTTCCGTTTCCGCCGCGACCCCGACGGGCGCCTGGAGTTCTTCCCGGTGCTCGACGACGCCCCGCGTATCATCGCCGGGATCCGCCCCTGCGACCTCCACGCCATCCATCTGCTCGACGGGATCCAGTCCGCCGGGGTGCCCGACCCCCACTATCTCTCCCGTCGCGGGCACACCACCCTGATCGCCCACGACTGCCTCCAACCCTGCGATGAACACTGCTTCTGCGACGCGGTGGGCGCCCTCCGCCAGCGCCAGGGGGCGGACCTCTTCCTCACCCCCATGGAGGACGGCCTCCTGGTGGAGGTCCTGAGCGAAAAGGGCGCGGCCCTGGTGGAAGGCGCCGGATTCAGCCCCTGCGGTGACCGGGAGGCGCGTCTGGCCTGGGCCGAGGGCCAGCGCGCGCGGCCCTTCGGGCGCCCACTCCCCGCGTCGCCCGAGGCCATCGCCGGGATCCTGGCCGGGAGCGGCGCCTCCCCCGTATGGCGGGAACACAGCGAACGCTGCTTCTCCTGCGGCACCTGCAACCTGGTCTGTCCCACCTGTTACTGCTTCGATGTCAGCGATGACATCGACCTGGCGGCCCCCGCCGAGGGACGCCGCTGCCGCACCTGGGACGGCTGCATGCTGCCCGACTTCGCCCAGGTGGCGGGCGGGCACGACTTCCGCCCGGGGACGGCCGCCCGTCAACATCACCGGGTGGCGCGCAAGTTCCAGTACCTCCCCCGGCAGATGGCCACCGGCAGCCATTGCGTGGGCTGCGGCCGCTGCGGCCACCAGTGCACCGTGGACATCGACATCTACGACATCGTCAAGGACCTGGTGGAGAGGGCCGGGCCATGAGCGCGTCACCCCTGGTCCCCTTCCCCGCCCGCCTGGAGGCGAGCGAACCCCTGAGCGAACGGGAGCGCCTGTTCCGTCTGGCCCTGCCGGCGCCCATGAGCCACCGGCCCGGCCAGTTCGTCATGGTCTCCTTCCCCGGGGTGGGCGAGGCCCCCATCTCCATCGCCTGCGCACCGCGTGACGACGCCCGCCTGGAACTCACCATCCGCCGGGTGGGCAGCGTCACCCAGGCCCTGCACGCCCTGGAGCCGGGGCGGGACCTGGGCCTCCGGGGCCCCTACGGAAACGGCATCGACACGGCCCTCCTGGCCGGCCAGGACCTGGTCCTGGTGGCGGGCGGCCTCGGCCTGGCCCCCATGCGCTCCCTGATCCAGGCCCTGTTGGCGCGGCGCGAGGCCTTTGGCCGTCTGATCCTGCTGGCCGGCTTCCGCACCCCGGCCGAGGCCCTGTTCCGCACGGAATACCCCGACTGGACCGCCGCCGGCATGGAGGTCCACGCCCTCGTGAACCGCACCGAACACCAGCCCTGGGAAGGGCAGGAAGGCCTGGTGACCGAGCCCATCCCCCACCTCGGCCTGGACCCCGGGCGCACCCTGGCGGTGCTGGTGGGGCCGCCGGTGATGTACAAGTTCGTGGTCCTGGAGCTGGCCGCCTGCGGCCTGTCCAGCGAGCACATCTTCGTGGACCTGGAGCGGCGAATGAAGTGCGGCATCGGCAAGTGCGGCCACTGTCAGATCGAAGACCTCTACTGCTGCCGCCAGGGCCCCGTGTTCCGTCTCTCCGACCTGGAGACCCGCCGGGAGGCCCTGGCATGAAACCCCGCATCGCCTTCTTCGACATGGCCAGTTGCGAGGGCTGTCAGCTCGCCCTCCTGGACTGCGAGGACATCTTCCTCGATCTGCTCGAACTGGTGGACATCGTCGAGTTCCGCGAGGCCCTGAGCGAGACCTCGCCACGCATCGACATCGCCTTCATAGAGGGCAGCATCCACCGCGAGATGGACGCCGACCGCCTGCGCGGCATCCGCGCCCGCAGCCGCCTGTTGGTGGCCCTGGGGGCCTGCGCCTGCAACGGCAACGTCCAGGCCCGCTCCAACCTCTACTCGCCGGCCGGAAACCTGGGCGCGGTCTACGGCCCCGGGGACCGCGACCGGGTACAGACCGACCCCGAGTGGTGGCCCCTGTGGGCCCACACCCGGGTGCGGCCGCTGCGCGAACTGGTGAGGGTGGACTACGAACTGCGCGGCTGCCCCATGGTCAAGGAGGAATTCCTGCACCTGCTCAAACGCCTGCTCCTGGGCTCCCTGCCCCATACCGCCGCGCATGCGGTGTGCGTGGAGTGCAAGCAACAGGGCAACGAATGCGTGTTCGAGCGCGGCGAGACCTGCATGGGTCAGATCACCTGGGCCGGCTGTCACGCGATCTGCATCTCCCACGGCTACCGTTGCGACGGCTGCCGTGGCCTGCTCCCGGACGCGAACCTGGCGGCCCATCGCGCCCTGATGCGCGCCCGGGGCCTCTCCGAAGAGACCATCGAGGACCGTTACCGGCTGTTTTGCAGCCATGAGATCGACAGGGGCCGGCCATGAGTGAGCGCACCCTCACCATCCAGGTGGATCACGTCACCCGCATCGAGGGTCACGGTTCCATCCGCGTGCATACCCGCGACGGCCGGGTGGAGGACCTCAAGCTCTCCATCACCGAGGCCGGGCGCTTCTTCGAGCACTTCACCCAGGGGATGCTCCCGCACGAGGTACCCTGGATCACCGGACGCATCTGCGGCATCTGCTGCGTCGGCCACCAACTCGCCGCCACCAAGGCGGTGGAGGACGCCCTGGGCCTGACGGTGAGCGCCCAGACCCTGCGCCTGCGCAAGGCCCTCAACGAGTCCCAGTTCCTGCAGAGCCACATCCTGCACGTCTTCTTCCTGGCCGTGCCCGACTACGTGGGGGTGCCCAGCGTCCTGCCCCTGATCCAGACCCACCCCGATCTGGTGAAACGCGCCCTCGCCCTCAAGCGTCTGGCCAACGACTACACCGCGGTCCTCGGCGGGCGCGCCCTGCACCCCATGGCCAACACCCTGCGCGGCTGGCGCAGGCTGCCCGAGGCCGCGGCCGTCGAGGCCATCCGCGAGCGCCTGGTGGCGGCCCTGCCGGACCTGGAAGAGACCCTGCGGGCGGTCGCCGCCCTGCCCCTGCCCGACTACGAACGCGAGACCGAATACGTCTCCCTCCGGCACCCCGACGAATACGCCCTCTACGACGGCGCCATCTACAGCTCGGACACCGGTACCACCGTGCCGGTGCGGGACTACCGCCAGGTCACCAACGAGTTCACCGTGCCCCACTCCACCGCCAAGTGGGCGCGTTGGCACCGGGAGTCCTACGCCGTGGGCGCCCTGGCACGGGTCAACAACAACTTCGACCAGTTGCACCCCGAGGCCCAGGAGGCGGCCGAGGCCCTGGGCCTGCGGGTGCCCTGCCACAACCCCTACCTGAACAATCTCGCCCAGGTGGTGGAGATCGTCCACTGCGCCCGGCACAGCATCGAACTCCTGGAGGAGATCCTGGAGGCCGGGCTGGAACCCGAGGACATCGCCTACACCCCGGGGCCCGGCCATGGTTATGGCGCCACCGAGGTGCCCCGGGGCACCCTCTTCCACGAGTACCGCTTCGACGACGAAGGCCGCTGCCGGGCCGCCAACGCGGTGATCCCCACCAGCCAGAACATCAACAACATCGAGCGCGACATGGCCGCCTTCGTGCCCCACATGTTGCAGCACATGTCGCGCGAGGAACTGACCCTGCACCTGGAGATGCTGTTGCGCGCCTACGACCCCTGCATCTCCTGTTCGGTCCACATGCTGGACGTGGAGTTCTGCGACTGATGCTGCTGGCGGGCGTGGGCAGCCGCCTGTCCACCGACGACGCCATCGGTCTCGAACTGGTGGCGCGCCTCGCACCGCTGCCGCCTGGCGTCGAGGCGCGTCTGTGGGAGGACGCCGACGCCCTCACCCTGGCCGCCGGGCTGCTCGACCTGGACCGCCCGGCCCTGATCGTGGACTGTGCCGACATGGGGCTCGCGCCCGGCGGCGCGCGCCTGTTCCGGGACAGCGACGCGCGCCTGGGCCGACGCCTGCGGGCCCTCTCCACCCACGGCCTGGGCCTGGCCGAGGCCCTGGACATCGCCCGCCGCCTGGGCCTGGCCTGGCCGGTCCACCTGTTCGGCGTGCAGCCCTTCCACCTGGGGCCGGGGGCCCGGCTCAGCCCCCCCATGCAGACCCGCCTGCCCGCTTTGCTGGACGAACTCGGGGCGGCCCTGCGGGGCCTGACCGGGACCCCCGCATGAAGACCTGGAGACAACGTTTCAGCCTGAACCCGGGGACCTATCACCCCTACGACGATGCCCGGCGCCAACGCGAGCTGACCACCCGGATGCGCTGGTTCCTGATGCTACGCTGGCTCTGGGTGGGGGCGGCCCTGGCCGCCGCCGGCCTCGCCACCACCCCCTGGGCGCCGCCCGGCCTCGACGCCCACCCGCTCCTGGGCATCGGCCTGTGGCTGGCCCTCGCCAACGCCCTGTTCACCCGCCTCGCCCGTCCGCCCCTGGCCCCCGCGCGGGCACGCCTGCTGGTGGTGGCCCAGACCCTCACCGACTACGCCGCCCTGGCGGTGGCCACCCATGTCCTCGGTGGTATCGAGACCCCGGTCCTGATCCTCTATCTCACCGAGATCGCCCTCGCCACCCTGCTCTGTCACCGTGCCACCAGCCTGGCCCTGGCCCTGCTGGGGACGGCCTTCGCGCTGCTGCCCACGGTCCTGGAATACCTCGGCCTGCTCGCGCCGGTGTCCATCTATGGCGCCCCGTTCAACCCCGGTTTCGTCCACGATCCGCGCTTTCTCGCCTTCTACCTGGCCGGCGTGTCCCTGGGCTTCCTGTACTTCTGGTACGTCATCGGCGAGATCACCGCCAGCCTCAGGCGTCACGAGGACCACCTGGCCCAGGCCTGCGATCAACTCAAGACCCTGGACCGGGAGAAGACCCGGGCGATGCTCCACAGCGCCCATGAGCTGAAGTCCCCCCTGGCGGCCATCATGACCCAGGTCTACACCCTCCAGGGGGGATACTGCGGCGACCTGCCACCCAAGGCCCGGGAGGTGATCGGGCGCATCGGAGCGCGCGCCGAGGCCCTCATGGCCAAGGTCCTGGACATCATCCATCTGAGCAACCTGCGCACCCTGGTCCAGCCCGAGGCCGACATGGCCCCCCTGGACCTCGCCGCCCTGCTCAGGCAGGAGGTGGCGGCAGCGCGGGAACTCGCCGGCCACCGTGGCATCCGCCTCGTTTTCGAGGCCGGGGGACAGGGCCCCACCCTCGTCTGCGCCTCCAAACGCCACCTCCACACCCTGTTCGCCAACCTGCTGCGCAACGCCGTGAACTATTCCCGTGACGGCGGCCGGGTCGAGGTGACCCTGGAGGTCCATCACGATCGCGCCACCGTGAAGGTGCGCGATCAGGGCATAGGCATCGCCCCCGAGCACCTGGAGAGCATCTTCGAGGAACACTTCCGCGCCCCCGAGGCCGTGCTCCAGGACCCCCAAGGCACCGGCCTCGGCCTGCCCATGGTGAAGGAGATCGCCCGCATGCACCATGCCGTGCTACGGGTGCAGAGCCGCCCCGGGGAGGGCACCACCTTCAGCGTCACCCTGCATCGCGCCCCCGCCTCGTCCTGATCCATCCCCAAGGAGTCACAGCCATGGCCAGAATCCTCATCATCGACGACGACCCCGACATCGTGGACGGGCTGCGCCTGATCCTGGAGTCGGCGCACCATGAGGTGGTCACCAAGGGAGACACCGCGAACCTCCTCCAGGAGGTGGCGCGGATTGACCCCGACCTCGTCATCCTGGACGTGATCTTCCCCGGCGACCCGCAGGCCGGCTTCAAGGCCGCGCGCGCCCTCGCCCGCGACCCGGCTCTGAGGCACATCCCGGTGCTCATGCTGTCCGCGGTGAACACCCAGAGCGACCTCGCCTTCGGTTTCTCCGAGCGCGACATCAGCGAAGACTTCATGCCGGTGGCCGCCTTTCTCGACAAGCCGGTGACGCCCCAGGCCCTGCTCGCCCAGGTGGAGCGGCTCCTGCGCCCGGCCGCCCGATGAGGCCGACCGGACCCTGTATACCCGTTGCGTATCGGCAGGGGTGTTCCCACGCCCCCGTGGGAACCACGAAACGACACCCGCGGGCGCCCCCCTATGTACCCGTCGCACGCGAATATTTCCGTCCTTCGGTCCGTAGACGGCACCTCCCTGTGCCACTCCTCGCTACTGCGGCTGCCCCTCGCACCCCTGGGCTGTGTGGCGATTGCTCGCCATAGTCCCCCGCTATGACTCGCTTCCGCGCCTTGCCCAGGGGCACGAGGAACACCCTCGAAACACGACATATTCACGTGCGACGGGTAGAATCGGCGTCGTCTGCGTTGCGGGCCCCCGGCGAACAGGCATAGAAGGAAGGGTCACCCTTACCGGGCCGGTCCTTGAACCGCCGGTGCCCCCACAGATACTGTTCGGGCGCGCGCCGGATCCAGCCCTCGAAGAGGGCGTTCATACGGTCGGCATCGGCCTGGGGATCGCCCGAAGGAAAGCCCTCCAGGGCGGGCTCGATATAGAGGTCATAGCCCTTACCGCCCGCCCGGCGCAGGGCCACGAAAGGCACCACCGGGGCCCCGGAGAGGGCGGCGAAGCGGGAGGTGGCGGTGTTGGTGGCGGCGGGAATGCCGAAGAAGGGTGAGAAGCGGCTGCCCTTGTGGCCATAGTTCTGATCCGGCGCGAACCAGACCCCGTGCCCGCGACGCAGGGCGCGCAGCATGGCGCGCACCTGCTCGCGTGGGATCACCCCGCCCTGCACCCGCCGCGCCCGATAGCGGCTGACGAGGTGTTCCACCAGGGGGTTGCGCTGCGGCCGGTAGAGGGCATACATGGGGCCGATCCAATCCAACAGGCGGCCACTCATCTCCATGGAGGTGAAATGGGCGGTGAGGAAGATCACCCCCTTGCCGCGGGCGAAGGCCTCGCGTGCGTGTCCCGCCCCGTGGATGCGGGCCATGGCGGCGAGGCGGGTGTCCTCCGCCCACCAGGCCAGGGCCACGTCCGCCAGGCCCATCCCCATGGACTCGAAATGGGCACGCCTGAGACGGCGGCGCTCACGGGCGGAGAGATCGGGGAAACACAGCCGCAGATTGGTGTCCACGATGCACACCCGACGCGGCGCCAGACGCATCCCCAGCCGCCCCAGGGCGCGCCCCAGCCCCATCGCCAAGGAGAGGGGCAGAACGGAGAAGCCGCGCAACAGGAAGAAGCCCAGATGGATGGGCCAGTTTCGCGGATGACGTGGATCGTGCCTGTCCATGATGCGCCTTTGTATACCCGTCGCACGTGAATGGGTGGGGCTTCGAGGCGTTCCTCACGCCCCTGGACGAGGCACGGAAACGAGTCCCAGAGCGGGGACAGCCGGGGATGCGTGTGGCGACCACGTTTGCCGGGAATCATCTGATATACCCTTGTGGGTGACCGCCAACGCCTCCATACTACAGGGTTTCTCCGGCCTGCCGCATCCCATGCCCCAACTCCCCTTTCCCCCGAAGGCGCTCCTGCCCCTCGTCCCCCAACGCTTCCGTGACCGCGGACACAGATATTACCTGGACGGCCGGGTTCTCAAACTGCAATACGAGCCTTCCAGCAGGGTCCTCCGGGGTGAGGTCATGGGCACCTCGCAACACGCCTATCAGGTCTGGGTACGACTCCAGACCCTGTCCGACGGGCGTCCGGCCATGGACAACTATTGTACCTGTCCGGTGGGCCGGGACTGTAAACACGTGGTGGCCGTACTCCTCCTCGCCCAGGACCGCTGGGGCGGACAGGCCGCACCGGAGGGGCTGCCCGCCGACCTGGCGCGCTGGGTGCAACAGGCCGCCCGGATCACCGAGGCGGGACACAAGACGGACACCCGCTGCCTGCTCTACCTGCTCGATCCGGGCGGAGACGGCCGGCCTCCATCGGTCCATACCGTCACGGTGCGCCGCCTGAAGAAGGGCGGATACGGCAAACCGAGCCTGTTCGATCCCACCACTGTGGTCCTGCCCGCCTACCTGGATGCGGCCGACCTGCGCGCCCTGAGCTGGTTGCGCATGGACGTCTTGCAGACCGGTGAGCAGGGGGTGGCGCTCACCCCGAGGGAGGGGCCGGGGACACTGGAGGCCCTGCTCGACACCGGGCGCCTGCATCTCGAAGACCGGGACGGTCCCGGTCCTCTCCTGGCCCAGGGTGGACCGAGATCCGGGCGCCTGGAATGGACCCGCGGCGGGGACGGCCTGTCGCGCGTGAGGTTGCAGGCCGAGCCTCGGGGGATGCGGGTCCTGGCCCTGGCCCCGCCCTGGTACCTGGACCCCGAGGCCGGTCTATGCGGCCCCCTCGAAACCGGCCTCGACGCCCAGGCGGCCTGTCTGCTGGCGAGCGCCCCCCCGGTACCGCCCGACGCCATCGACCCCCTGCGCAAGATCCTCCATGAACGCGCCCCCGGCGCCGCCCTGCCCCTGCCCCGGGCCTTGAAACGACGGCGCAAGAGCGGCGTGAAACCGGTGCCCGTGCTGCGCCTGCGTTCCGAGGAGGACTCCGCCGGCCCGGGGCTGCCCCCGGCCTGGCTGGAAATGGCGACCCTCTCCTTCGACTACGCAGGTGTCGAGATCCCCCCCCACAACAAGGCGAAAACCGTGCGCCAGGTCCAGGACGATAGACTCCTGGAGATCCGGCGCCAGCCCAAGGACGAGGAGAGCGCCCTGGAGCTGCTCAGGGAGATGGGCTTCGAGGTGGGCTACCAGGCCCGGGAGGACGAGTTCGAGCTGCTCCCGGCAAAGGCCGAAGACTACCTGGAGTTCTGGTTCCAATTCATGGAGGCCGGGGTGCCTGAACTGCGCCGCCGCGGCTGGCGCATCGAGATCGAGGAGGGCTTTCGCTTCCACTTGGTGCATCCCGTGGGCTGGGACGCGCAAGTGGAAGAGAACCCGGGCAACGGCTGGCTCGACCTGTCCCTCGGGGTGGAAGTGGAGACCGCGGCCGGGCGCGAGCGGGTGGAGCTTCTGCCCTTGTTGGTGGAGGCCCTGGAACGACTCCCCACGGACATCACCCAGAGCCAGTTCGAGGCGCTGGCGGGGCAGGATACGCACATGCCCCTGCCGCTGCCGGACGGGCGCCTGTTGATGATGCCCATGCAGCGCCTCGCCCCCATCCTCGGCACCCTGGTGGAACTCTATCAGCCCGGGGCCCTGTCCACGGACGGCCGCCTCCCCCTGGCCCCCACCCAGGGCGGCCAGCTCGCCGAGCTGGAAGAGCGGGCGCCCCAGATCCAGTGGCAGGGCGGCGAGGCGGCACGCGCCTGGGGGCGCCGCCTGCACGACTTCCAGGGCATCCGCGAGACCTCCCCGCCCGCGGGCCTGAACGCCGAGCTGCGCCCCTATCAACGCCGGGGTCTGGACTGGCTTCAGTTCCTGCGCGAATACGCGCTGGGCGGGGTGCTCGCCGACGACATGGGCCTGGGCAAGACCATCCAGACCCTCGCCCATCTGCTGGTGGAGAAGGAGGCGGGCCGCGCCGACCGCCCCAGCCTGGTGGTGGCCCCCACCAGCCTGATGTTCAACTGGCGGCGGGAGGCCGGGCGCTTCACCCCCGGCCTGCGCGTGCTGGTCTCTCACGGCCCCCAGCGCAAGGCCCGGTTCGACCAGATCCCCGGCTACGACCTGGTCCTCACCACCTACCCCCTGCTCTCGCGCGACGCCGAGGCCCTGGGCGCCCATCGCTACCACCTCCTGGTCCTGGACGAGGCGCAGGCGGTGAAGAACCCGCGCAGCAAGGCCGCTCAGGCGGTACGCGCCTTCGACGCCCGGCACCGCCTGGCCCTCACCGGCACCCCCATGGAGAACCACCTGGGCGAACTCTGGTCACTGTTCGACTTCCTCATGCCCGGTCTGCTGGGCGACGAGCGGCGTTTCCGCCAGGTCTTCCGCAACCCCATCGAAAAGGCCGGGGACAGCGGCGTGCAAGAGCAGTTGCGGCGGCGCGTGCGCCCCTTCCTGTTGCGCCGCACCAAAGAGGAAGTGGCCGCGGAACTGCCGCCCAAGACCGAGATCCTGCGCACGGTGGCCCTGACCGGCGACCAGCTCGATCTGTATGAGACCCTGCGCCTGGCCATGCACGAGCGGGTCCGCGCCGAGGTGCAGAAACGCGGCCTCGCCCGCAGTGGCATCGTCATCCTCGACGCCCTGCTCAAGCTGCGCCAGGTCTGTTGCGACCCGCGCCTGGTCAAGCTGGAATCGGCACGTCGGGTCAAGCAGTCGGCCAAGCTGGATCTGCTCATGGAACTCCTGCCCGATCTCATCGAGGACGGGCGGCGGGTCTTGTTGTTCTCCCAGTTCACCTCCATGTTGGGACTCATCGAGGCAGAGGTGAGGAAACGCGCCATCCAGTACGTCAAGCTCACCGGCCAGACCCGCAAGCGCGAGGAAGTGGTGGAACGCTTCCAGACCGGCGAGGTGCCCCTGTTCCTGATCAGCCTCAAGGCCGGCGGCAGCGGCCTCAACCTCACCGCCGCCGACTGCGTGATCCACTACGACCCCTGGTGGAACCCGGCGGCCGAACGCCAGGCCACCGACCGCGCCCACCGCATCGGCCAGGACAAGCCGGTGTTCGCGTACAGGCTCCTCACCGAGGGCACCGTGGAGGAGAAGGTGGCCGAACTCCAGGCACGCAAACAGGCCCTGGCCGATGCCGTCCTCGAAGGCGGCGGGGCCGCCCTCGGCCACCTGGACGAGGCCGACATCGAGACCCTGTTCGCCCCCCTGGAGGCCTGACACCCTCTCTCTCCAGTTGGCGGGACGGCGCGCCCCACCACCATCCCTCCATCACCCAGGAAGACCCGCCATGACGCCCTTCTTCATCTTTCTCCTGCTCATCCTCGGCCTGCCCACCCTCGAACTCTACCTGCTCATCCAGGTGGGTTCTGGCATCGGCGCCCTGCCCACCGTGGGCCTGGTGCTGTTCACCGCCGGCCTCGGCGCCTGGCTGGTCCGCCATCAGGGGCTCTCCACCCTGATGCGGGTGCAGGCCGCCATCCAGCGCGGCGAGGTGCCGGCCCTGGACATGCTCCAGGGCGCCCTGTTGCTGCTCGCCGGGCTGCTGCTCCTGATCCCCGGGTTCCTCACCGACGCCGTCGGCTTCCTCCTGTTGGTGCCGCCGCTGCGCCTGTGGCTGGTCGCCCGCTACCTGAAGCTCAGGGGGCTGCGGCCGGCCCGGCGGGACCTGGAGGGCGAGTATTGGCGGGAGTCACCGCAGCGACTGGACCGCTGGCGGGAGTGAGGAAGGGTTCACCCGGTGGGCGCGGCCTTCACCCCAGGCCGGAAAACGGATCGCGGGTCTGGCGTTCCCGATGCCTACCAACAAGGCGCCAGGGCACTCCCCAGAAAACCAGCCAGGTCCCCCGGGGTCGGGGTGGGCATTCCCCCCCAGGGCCCGCCGCTCTTGACCCGTAGACCGTACTCGGCCCACTGCAAGGGGCGCGGCAGATAGCCGTACCTGGCCGCCAGGGCGCGGAGTTCATGGACGAAGACGTAATCGCAACGGTCATCGCCCAGCGGGCCGCTGCCCGAGGTGCACAGATCGTGACGCATACAGGCGGCATCGAACGCGTCCACCGGGGGCGGGAAGGTGCCCGCCGGCGGATAGCCGACCCCGCACCAGTTGCCGTACAGGGGCATGCACTTGAAGGCCGGGGCGGTGGAGGCCGCGAGCGACAGGGACAGGGCCAGGAGGAGACGGCGGGCGGTGGGCATGGCTTCGACTCACTATAAAGATTGGAAGGCGGCGATTATAACGGCACCTCCACCGTCCCCGCGGAGACCACCCGGGCATCCAGCCTGCGCCCGGAACTGAGATTGACCACCTGGATAGTCTCGCCGATGTGTCCGGGGCCCAGGGCCTTGCCCTTCATCCGCACCTGGACCCGGCCGATCCGCGCGAGGATGTCGATGCGCGCCCCCCGCCGCACCGCCGGGGGGCGGCGCAGATCGCCGGGGCGGATCACCCGGCCGCGGGCGATGCGGTGGCGCGCGCTCTGTCCCAGGGGGGAGTCCGACGCCAACAGATAGCCGCCGTGGAGGGTCCCCAGATCACGCCGTTGCAGGACCAGGTCGGCCCTGACGATACGCCCGCCCCGCCGCAGTTCGCGGCGCGCCACCCAGACCCGGGCGAACAGGGAGACACGGGCCGGCACGTAGAGGACCCAGGGCCGGGCACCGTTGCAGCGCACGCCCACGGTGACCCGCCCGGCCTCGGGGGCGTGGGACGGCAGGAAGGCCTCCAGGGGGCGGTCGCAGGCATCCAGGCGCAGGCGCCGGTCGGGGGGCTGTACCTGGACCTGCAGGGCCTCGCCGCGCCCCTCCAGGCGTTCGCGCAGAAAGGCCTCTACCCGTGCGGAGATGGCCTCGCGGTCCTGGATGCCGGCCGCCTCCATGGACGGGGAAGCCCCCAGCAGGGGCAGGCAAAGGCCAAACGCGAAGAGACGGATCGGCAGACGCATAGCAGGCTCCGGGGTACAGGCTGATCGACATCCTGCCCACACCCTAGCAAGGGCCGTACCTAAAGGCCTGTCGGCAAACCGATGGCCCGACAGGCTGGCGAAAACCGCCTTCCCTGCCCCTTTTCCGCTGCGAGACCGGCAACAGCGACAAACCAAGGAGACGTTTTTTTGACGAAGACGGCGGCTGTATCCGGGCCAAGCCGGAGATCCGCCGCCGGATACGCCTCCGCCACGACGGCCCCGATCATCCCGGCGACGCTGCCAGACGCTTCGATGTGATCTTCTGCCGCGACACCCTCTTCATATCTCCTGCGGCCTGCGCGAGGCGCCGATCCCGTATCGCCTGATCGCCAGCCGCTACCCACAGGGTCAGCCGCTTGCCGCCCGGCAATGGAACCGGCAAGGGCCTACCCCTCCCGCCCCGCCATCGCCCCTCGGGATACGACCACAAACGCCGGACCCAGTGCCATACCCACCACTTGGCATGGTATCTGCATATTTCCCTCTGAGATCCCCTGCCGGAGGAAACGAGATGAACCGACTGGACCAGGCCCTGGGCATCCATCCCCAGGCCCTGCAATTGCGGGCGAGACGCGCCGAGATCCTGGCCGCCAACCTGGCCAACGCCGACACCCCCGCCTACAAGGCGCGCGATTTCGATTTCCAGGCCGTCCTCCGCCGCGAGGCGCCCGGGGTGCGCCTGGCCACCACCCGCCCCGGACACATCCAGCCCGGTACCGGCCCGCTGTCCAGCGCGCAGGTGGCCTACCGAGTGCCCACCCAGCCCGCCAGCGACGGAAACACCGTCGATCCGGATCTGGAATACAACCAATACGCCAGCAATCTCTTGGAGTATCAGGCCTCGTTGCGTTTCCTCAATGACCGCATCAAGACCCTGAAACTCGCCATCAGAGGACAATGAGATGTCCATGTTCAAGATCTTCGACACCGCCGGCAGCGGCATGAGTGCCCAGTCGTTGCGCCTCAACCTGGTGGCCAGCAACCTCGCCAACGTGGACTCCGTCAGCAGCAGCATCGACCAGACCTACCGCGCCCGCGAGCCGGTGTTCCGCGCCCTCGTCGACCGATTCCATCCCGACGCCGCTACGGGCGGGGTACGGGTCGCCGGCGTGGTGGAGAGCCAGGAGCCGCTGCGCAAGGAATACGCCCCCGACCATCCCCTGGCCGACGAGAACGGCTACATCTACCGCCCCAACGTCTCCCTGCCCGAGGAGATGGCCAACATGATCTCCGCCTCCCGCTCCTACCAGAGCAACGTGGAGGTGGTCAACTCCGCCCGCCAGATGCTGCTCGCCACCCTGCGCATGGGCGAATGAAAGAGGACCGGCCATGAACACCCCCACCGTACAAGACCCCACGGCCCTGTTCGACAGCCTCGGCCTCAGCCGCAAGCCGCCCGCCCAGACGGGCCCGGGCAATCAACTGCAACAGCAGGACTTCATCAAGCTCATGGTGACCGAACTCAATCACCAGGACCCCTTCAAGCCCATGGACAACGCCGAGATGGCCGCCCAGTTCGCCAACTTCGCCACCGTCAACGGCATCCAGGGCCTCAACGACACCCTCGGCGGCATGCAAGACGCCTTCACCTCCAGCCAGGCCCTCCAGGCCGCCACCCTGGTGGGCAAGCGGGTGGTGGTGCCGGGCGACACCGGGGTCCTGCCCGCGGGCGGCGCCCTGGAGGGCAAGGCGACACTGGAGCAGTCCTCGGGACAGGTGCAGGTACGGATCAGCGACCCATCGGGGGCCCTGGTGCGGGTCCTCGACCTGGGGGCCCAGAGCGCGGGCGACGTGAGCTTCCAGTGGGACGGGCTGACCGACGACGGCCAAACCGCCCCTCCCGGACCCTATCGCGTCCAGGTCGTCGCCCAATACGACGGCCGGAGCCAGGGCCTGCCGGTGCAGATCGCCGCCCCGGTGGAGAGCGTGGAACTGGCCGGCCCCGGCCACCCCCTCAAGGTCAACGTCGAGGGCCTCGGCCCCATCGACTTCAGCGACATCTCGGCCATCGCCTGAGGCCGACCAACCTCGGAGACCTCCCATGTCATCTTTCAACACCGCCCTCTCCGGCCTCAACGCCGCCCAGACCGATCTGGACGTCACGGGCCACAACATCGCCAACGCCAGCACCGTGGGCTTCAAGCAGTCCCGCGCCGAATTCGCCGACATCTATGCCAACTCCCTCTACGACGTGAGTTCCACCGCCCCCGGCCGCGGCGTGCGCGTCTCTCGCGTCGCCCAACAGTTCAGCCAGGGCACCGTGGACTTCACCGGCAACAACATGGACCTGGCCCTCAACGGCAACGGTTTCTTCATCGTCCAGGACGGCAGCGGCCGCGAGGCCTACACCCGCGCCGGCCAGTTCGGCCTCGACCGTGAAGGGTACATGGTCACCGCCGACGGGGAGTATCTCCAGGCCTTCAAGGTCCAGGGCGACGGCACCAACAACACCAACCCGGTATTCAACACCGGTGCCACCGACAAGGTCCAGGTGCCTCTCACCTCCGGCTCTCCCAAGGCCAGCAGCAAGCTGTTGATGGATCTCAACCTCGACGCCAACGCCGAGGCCGTGGTGGCCGGGACCGATCCCGACTTCGACCCCACCAACGCCGACTCCTATACCAGCGTGACCTCTTCCACCCTGTACGACTCGGTGGGGGCGTCCTATTCCCTCACCAGCTATTTCCGCAAGGAGGACGACGGCACGGGCAACATCACCTGGAAGCTCTACAACGTGCTGAGTGACGCCAACGGCAACCAATTGGACCCCACCGGCAGCCCCCCCACCTACACGGCGCAGGACCTCGGCTTCAAGGCGGATGGCACCTGGGATACCTCCGTGACCCTCTCCGATCTGGACTATTCGAGCCTGACGCTGCCCAGCGGCGGCACCCTCGGCAAGATCAAGCTGGACCTCAGCAACAGCACCCAGTATGGCCAGCCCTTCTCCGTCAACGAACTCACCCAGGACGGTTACACCGCCGGCCAGCTCTCCGGGGTGGACTTCGACCAGAGCGGGGTGATATTCGCCCGCTTCACCAACGGCTCCACCAAGGTCCTGGGTCAGGTCGCCCTGGCCGATTTCCGCAATCCCCAGGGCCTGCGCCAACTGGGTGACACCCAGTGGGGGGCCACCTACGCCGCAGGCGACGTGAAGAAGGCCTCGCCCGGCACCTCCGGCCTCGGCGTCATTCAGGCCGGCGCCAATGAACAGTCCAACGTCGACCTCGCCAAGCAACTGGTGCAGCTCATCATCGCCCAGCGCAACTATCAGGCCAACGCCAAGACCATCGAGACTGCAAACCAGATCACCCAGACCATGGTCAACATCCGCTGACGGAGGGCCTCATGGACCGCATGCTCTACGTGGCCATGAGCGGGGCGCGCGAGACCGCCCTCGCCCAGGCCGCCAACGCCAACAATCTGGCCAACGTGGATACCGCAGGCTTCCGCAGCGACCTGCAACAGGCCCGCGCCATGCCCCTGTTCGGCCCCGGTTATCCCAGCCGGGTCTATGCCCTCAGCGAGCGTCACCAGATAGACTTCAGCCCCGGGCCCATGCAGGCCACCGGCAACGACCTGGACGTGGCCCTGCGCGGCGACGGCTTCATCGCCGTGCAGGCCCCGGATGGCAAGGAGGCCTACAGCCGCCGCGGCGACCTCCGCATCGACGCCAACGGCCTGCTCACCAACGGCGCCGGCCTGCCGGTGCTGGGCGACAACGGCCCCATCGCCATCCCCCCCCACGCCAAGGTCGAGATCGGCGCCGACGGCACCATCGGCATCAAGCCCGAAGGCGCCCAGGCCGACGCCCTCGCCACCCTCGACCGCATCAAGCTCGTCAAGCCCCCCCTGGCACAACTGGTCAAGGGTGAAGACGGCCTCCTGCGCACCAGGGACGGCAAGCCCCAGCCCGCGGATGCCACGGTCACCCTGGTCAAGGGCATGGTGGAGGGCAGCAACGTGGACGCGGTGGGCGCCCTGGTCACCATGATCGATCTCTCGCGCCGCTTCGAACTGCAAGTGAAAATGATGGAGACCGCAAAGAAGGACGACGAGAGCGCGGCGAGCCTGCTCAAGGCAGTGTAATGTGGCGGGAATGGTCAGCACCATCCCCGCGCACCCCGCGACCCTTGACCGACCGGATCCCGGCCCTCCCTCCACGGATCAGGCGGATCCTTCAGGATCCTTGAACCACCTCGCACAACCCCGACCGCGGCGCCCCCACGCGAAATCCCGGCCCCCTGGCGTGGTCCATCCCAACGGGGCCGCCGATCGCAAACGGATGTGACCGCTCGTCACGAGGGAACCCAGACGATGCGGTGGCGTGTGCCGGAAGAATCCACGGGCAGGATGTCGCCGCCCCCCTCACAGTCCTCGCAATCGCGCCCAAGCCAATGGAAATCTGCCCCTCTATCCGGCACGACCGTCACTTTTCACCCGGAGCAGCCGACCCTGCCTGGCCCTAGGAGACATTCAGAAAATCCTGAAGTATTCATGCGCCGGACCGCTAAAATCGCTAAAATCGCTCTCGACACATTGAAGGCCGTCGAGGTCCCAGGCCATGCCCGAAACCACCTATCTCACCCCACGTGAGGTCGCCGAGATCCTGCACGTGGCACCGGTCACCGTACGCCACTGGGCGAGCAAGGGGTGGCTGCAGGCCGAGCGCACCCCCGGTGGACATCGGCGCTTTGCCCGCGGCGAGGTGGAACGCCTCGCACGGGAACACGGGTTCCTCCCGGTACCGGGGGAGTCGGGGGGCCTGCACGTCCTGATCGTGGATGACGACCACCAGTTCGTGCGCCTGCTGCGCGAAATGCTCGAAGGCGAACCAGAGGTGGCCCGGGTCACCCTGGCCCATGACGGCTTCGAGGCCGGGTGGCAGGTCTCTGCGGCCCGCCCCGACTTGGTGTTGCTGGACTTGCGCATGCCAGGGATCGACGGTTTCGCCGTCTGTACGCGCCTCAAGGCCGATCCGCTCACTCGCGGGATCCGGGTGATGGCCATGAGCGGTTGTGCCGACGCAGGGGATCGCCGGCGGATTCTCGAGGCGGGGGCCGAGGACTTTCTGGCCAAACCCTTCGATCAGGCGCGTCTGCGCCAGGCGCTGCGCCTCGCAGGGATGGAGGCCCGACGCCCATGAACGCCGCCACCCTGCCCCGGGACGACACGCCCTACCGCGTCCTGCTGGTGGACGACGAGAACAGCCAACGCCTGCTGCAACGGGAGATTCTCGCTGCGCCCCGCTTCGAGACCGCAGAGGCGGGCGATGGCGCCTCCGCCCTCGACGCCTTGCGCCGGGAACGGTTCGACGTGGTGCTGATGGACAAACGCATGCCCGGGCTCGACGGCGATACCGTCTGCCGGCGTATCCGCGAGGAACTGGACGACCCCCTGCTCCCGGTGATCATGGTCACCGCCCTGGGGGGCAGCGAGGACCTCACCGACAGCTTCGGTGCAGGGGCCAACGACTTCGTCCGCAAGCCCTACGCCCCCGCCGAATTGATGGCCCGGGTCGAGGCCGCCGCGGCTCACAGACGCCTGCTGGACCAGATGGAGCGGATCGAGTCGGTCTATTCCGCCATCGCCCAGGTGGTGGAGGCGCGCGATCCCGAGACCGCGGGACACTGTACCCGTCTGGCCAACAACGGGGTGTTGTTCGGCGAGTATCTGGGCCTGGATGCCGCCGCCCGGGAGACCCTCAGGCGCCTCGGCATCCTCCATGACATCGGCAAGCTGGGCATCCCCGATGCGGTGTTGCTCAAGCCCGGCCCCCTGGATGACGCGGAATGGCGCATCATGGTCAGGCACGCGGAGTTGGGTGAACGCCTCTGTGCCGGCGTGCGCAGCCTGGCCCCGCTGGCCCCCTTGATCCGCCACCATCACGAACACTGGGACGGCAGCGGCTATCCGGATGGTCTGGCCGGCCCGGCCATCCCCTATCTGGTGCGCGTGTTCCAGGTCCTCGATGTCTACGATGCCCTGGCCTCCGCACGGATATACCGGAGCGGGACAGCGCCCACGGAGGCCCTGGCACAGCTCCGGCGTGAGGCGGATCGGGTGCTCGATCCCCATCTGGTCGGGCGTTTCATTCGTTTCCTCGAGACCGCGCCCCCGGGTTTTCTGCATCCGCCGGGCGGTGCGGGCAGCGGCGGCGATGCCCTGCCCCCCCCTGTCCCGGCGAAACCGTCCCGGCCGTCGCTCCCGGTCTTTGGCGAGCCCGCTCCGCACTACCTGCAAGCGATCCTTGACGCCACCACGGTGGGCCTGTTCGGGCTCGACGCCGAGTGTCGGGTCCAGTTCGTGAACCCCGCCGCCGGGCGTATCCTGGGCTACTCCGAGGAGGAACTCCTGGGCCATTCCCACCATGCCCGGGTGCACTACGTCCGTACCGACGGGCGGCCCTATCCCGAGCGGGCCTGCCCCATCTGTCAGGCCCTGCGTGCCGGCGAGGCCGCCGAAGGCGAAGAGGTCTTCATCCACAAGGACGGCCGTGGGATACCGGTGGCCTACAGCGTCTCGCCCCTGCCCAAGGGTGGCGGGGCGGTGGTGAGCTATCTGGACCTGAGCGAGCGCAAGGCGGCCGATCTGCACCAGCGCCTCGCGGCCACGGTCTTCGACCATACCCATGAGGGTATCCTGGTGACGGATGCCGCGGGCCGCATCCTCCAGGTCAATGCCGCCCTGTGCACCATCACAGGCTATCGGCGCGAAGAACTCCTGGACCGTAACCCGCGTCTGTTGCAGTCGGGTGAGCACCCGCCGGCCTTCTATCGCAGCCTCTGGGAGCACCTCCGCCGGCATGGCCATTGGCGCGGCGAGGTGGTGGACCGGCGCCGCGACGGCACCCGCTTCCATGCCTGGTTGAGCATCAACACGGTCAAGGGCGATGACGGTCAGCCCACCCATTACGTGGGCCTCATCTCCGACATCACCCCGCTCAAGCGCAGCCACGAACACATCGCCTTCCTCGCCGAGCACGATCCTCTCACCGGCCTGCCCAACCGCAAGTTGCTTCAGGATCGTGTCAAGGTGGCCCTGCGCCGGGCGCATCGGGGCGATTACCCTCTGGCGTTGCTGTTCTTCGATCTCGACCGCTTCAAGGACATCAACGACAGCCTCGGTCATCAGGTGGGCGATCTCTTACTGGTAGAGGTGGCGCACCGGATCAAGGGCCTGCTGCGCGAGGAGGACACCCTGGCGCGCCTGGGGGGCGACGAGTTCGTGATCCTCCTGCACCAGATCGAGGACCGCGCGGCGGCGGAGACCGTGGCGGCCAAGGTGATCAGCTCCATGGAACGGCCCCTCAGCGTCGAGGGACACGACCTGTTCCTCGACCTGAGCCTGGGGATCGCCTTCTATCCCGAGGACGGCAGCGACTGCGACACCCTGCTCCGTCACGCCGACATCGCCCTGTATCGGGCCAAGGAACGCCCTGGCAGCGCCTTTTGTCTCCACGATCCCGCCAAGAGCACCGCACTGGAGCGCCGCCTGAGCCTGGCGACCGCCCTGCGCCGGGCCCTAGAGAGGCACGAGTTCGAGGTCCACTACCAACCCCAGGCGGCCCTCGCCGACGGTGCCCTGCGCGGGGTCGAGGCCTTACTGCGCTGGCGGCGGCCGGGGATCGGACTGGTTCCCCCGGCCGAGTTCATCTCGGTGGCCGAAGGCAGCGGTCTGATCGATCCCCTGGGCGAGTGGATCCTGCACGAGGCCTGCCGGCAGGCCGTCGCCTGGCGGGATCAAGGCCTGGAGGTCGGCCGGGTCGCGGTCAATGTCTCCGGCATGCAGATCCGCCGCGGCCGGCTGCTGGAGCAGGTACGCGAGGCCCTGGGAGAGAGCGGCCTGGCACCCGGGCGGCTGGAGCTGGAGATCACCGAGTCCATGATGATGGGAAAGGAAAAGGCCGAACTCGAACTCCTGCACGGCCTCAAGGCCCTGGGGGTGCAATTGGCGGTGGACGACTTCGGCACCGGCTATTCCTCCCTGGCCTATCTGCGCCACCTGCCCATCGACCGGCTCAAGCTGGATCTGGCCTTCGTTCGCGATCTCCCGGGCGATGCCAAGGCCGCCGCCATCGCCCGTACCGTGATCGGTCTCGGCCGCGGACTCGGTCTCGAGGTCCTCGCCGAAGGGGTGGAGGCCGCGGCCCAGCGCGACTTCCTCGCCGCCGCCGGTTGTCACGAGGCCCAGGGGTGGCTCTATGGCCATCCATCACCGGCCGACGTACTGGCCCGGGAGTGGGGGGCATGAGCAGGGACGGCGAAGTCGCCCCCGAACACTGCTTCGGGCCCTTGCTCGACGCCCTGGACCAGGGGGCCTGGATCGTGAGCGGGGACGGGCGGCGCACGCTCTACGCCAACCGCGCCCTGGCCGCCATCTATGGACGGACGGTGGCGCAGATCCTCGAACATCCGGATCTATGGCTCGATGTGGTGCACCCCGAGGACCGCCCGCGGATCGCGGCCACCGCCCACACCCTCCGTGCGGAGGGCCGGGTGAGCAGCGAGTACCGGGTCCTGCGCCCGGACGGCGAGGTGCGTTGGGTCCTGGAGCAAAAGGTCCTGCTGCGCGATTCCAGCGGGACCCCGCGCTGCATGGGCGGCACCCTCCTCGACATCAGCGAGCGCAAGCAGACGGAGATCGAACTGGAGCAGACCCGCCGTCGCGCCCAACAATATCTGGATGTGGCCGAGGTGATGCTCCTCGCCCTCGATACCGAAGGCCGGATCGAGATGCTCAATCCCAAGGGCTACCAGGTCCTGGGCCATCCCCTCGGCAGTCTGCAAGGGGCCGACTGGTTCGCCACCTGTCTTCCCGAAGACATGCGCGAGACCGCCCGGAAACGCTTTGCGGCCCTGTTGGCGGGGGAGGTGGAAGTGCATGTCTACGCGGAGAACGAGGTCCTCACCGGTAGTGGGCGGCGGCGCCTGATCGCCTGGCACAACGCCCTGATATATGACCGTCACGGCCACATCTGCGGCACTCTGAGTTCCGGCACCGATATCTCCGAACAGCGCGCGGCCGAGGCCGAGACGCACCATCTCCAGCGACAGCTCGCCCAGGCACAGAAACTGGAGGCCCTGGGCCGCCTGAGCAGCGGCATCGCCCACGACTTCAACAATATCCTCGCCAGCGTCCTCGGTTTTGCCAGCCTGGCCCTGGACCGCTACGCCGGCCAATGTCCGCCCAAGGTGGTGGACTACCTGCGCGAGGTGCGGAGCGCGGGTGAGCGCGCCCGTGACCTGGTGGCCCAACTGCTCCACTTCGGTCGTGGTCAAGGCGGCGAGGCGCAACCCCTGGCGCTGGCGCCCTTGATCAAGGAAGTGGTGAAGATGCTCCATGCGTCTCTCACCCCCGCCATCCAGTTTCAGCTCGACCTGGATCCGGAGGTTCCGCCGGTGGAAATGGCCCCGGTGGAGGTGCACCAGATCCTGGTGAACCTGTGCATGAACGCCAGCGACGCCCTGGGCGGCCAGGGCACCATCGGTATCGGTCTCCGACGGTGGCAAGGCCCTGACGCGGAATGCGCCCTCTGCCACCAGAGGATGAGCGGTGCCTGGGTGGAACTGGTGGTGAGCGATTCGGGTTGCGGTATAGAGCCGGCGACCCTCGGACGGATCTTCGATCCCTTCTTCACCACCAAGGCCCCTGGCAAGGGCTCCGGCATGGGCCTCGCGGTGATCCGAAACATTCTCGAAGACCGTGGCGCCCATCTCCTGGTGGAGAGCCAACCCCGGATCGGCAGCCGGTTCCGCATCCTGTTCCCGCCCGCCCCTGGCGGGTCCCTCCGCCAGGACATGGGATCGCCGCTGCGCTTCCAGGCGGCCCTGAGGGGCCGCATCCTGGTGGTGGACGACGAGGCCGCGGTGGGCTTCTGGCTCGGTGATCTGTTGCGTATGCACGGCTGCCAGGTGGAGGTGGAGCGGGATGCCCGCACCGCCCTGGAGCGCTTCGAGCGTGCCCCCAGGGCCTTCGATCTGGTGATCACCGACCTCACCATGCCCGGGCTCTCCGGCCTCGACCTGGCGGCACGTCTGCGGGCGCTGCGTCCCGATCTGGCGCTGATCCTCTGCTCCGGCCGCCATGACGCCCCGGACCCGGAGCGGGCACGGACCCTGGGGATCCGCCACCTGCTGCCCAAGCCGGTGGCCGCGGGCGATCTCCTGGGCGCCGTGGCCGAGGTCCTGGGTCGGGGCTGACCCTGTCTCAGGTCGCCAATGGGCGCACCAGGCGCTTCCCGTCGAGCCCCCGAAACTCCGTACACATCGAGTGTATAATGGTTGATAGGGATCCCCTATAGCGATGGTCCAGGCCAGGGACGGTCGGCAGACCGGTCCAAGCACACTCATGTCACCGAACCTGCCCAATCTTTCATCCGCCGCCGCAGCGCCGCGCCGCCAGAAGATCGAACCGGAACGCCAGAACCACCAATCTTGGCGCACTGGCAGCGAGTTGCAGGCGAGCCGCGACCGCTATGCCCAACTCTTCGAGCGCGTCCCGGTGGGCTGCCTGGTCCTGGATCCGGAGGCCCGTATCCGCGAGTCGAATCTCCGGGCCGCGGCACTCCTCGGACAGGAACCCGCGCGTCTGCGCGGGCGCCCCCTGGCCGCCCTCCTGGCCGCGGACGAGGGGCCGCGCCTCGCCGCTCATCTGCAGCGGGCGCGGGCCGGCCTGCATGGGGCATCCGCCGAGATGGCCCTGGTCGGCGGCGCCCGGGTGTGCCTGGAGAGCACGCCGCTGGACGGGGCCTGGGATCAGGGTTGCCTGATGAGCGTGCTCCGGAAAACGAACGGGCAGCAGGTCCTGTTCGAGGCCCTGGAGGCACAGGTGGCTGCACGCACCCGGGAACTCACCGCCACCTGCGCCCGCCTGGAACTGGCCGAGGAGCTGGCGGAGCTGGGGCGTTGGGAATGGTGGCCGGGCGGCAACCGGATCGCCTGGTCGGCCCAGGTCCATCGCATCTTCGGGATTTCCCCGGAGGCCTTCGCCGGCACCCCCGAGGCCATGCTCTCCCGGGTACATCCCGACGACCGGGAGCGGGTGGAGGCGGCGGCACGGACCGCGGTCCGCAGGGGGCAGGCCCTGGATATCGAGTACCGTATCCAGCATCCGCGGAAGGGGGTGAGATACCTGCACAGCCGCGGCCGCCCGCTGTTCGACCACCACGACCGAGTCGTGGCCCTCCACGGGGCGGTGCAGGACGTCACCATGCACAAGCGAGCGGAACGACGTCTGGCCACTCTAAGCGAGGAGAACCGCCGCCTGGCGAGGCGCTGCATGCGCATTCAGGAGGAGGAACGCCGGGCCTTGGCGCGGGAACTGCACGACGAACTGGGCCAATACCTCACCGCCATCGGCCTCGAGGCCTCTGCCTTGCGCCACCGCCTGCACGACCCCGTGGCCTCCACGGCCCTGGAGGAGATCGGCGCCATCGCCCAACGGGCCCTGTACCAGGCCCGGCGCATCGGCCGGCGCCTGCACCCGCCCGCCTTGGCCGAACTCGGGCTCCGGGCGGCCATCGGTGAATTGGTGGACGAGTGGCGCCACCATCTTGGTGAGGTGCGCCTGGAGACCTTCATCGGAGAGGATCTTGAAGGACTCGGGCCGCTCGCAAAACTCGCCCTGTATCGGGTGGTCCAGGAGGGGCTCACCAACGTGGCCCGGCACGCCCGGGCACAGCGGGTGTGGCTCTGCCTGGAACGCCGCGGGAGTCGTGTGCTGCTGCGCCTGCGTGACGACGGACAGGTGGATGGATCGCCCCGGGGCGAGGGGCTGGGCCTGGTCGGTCTGCGCGAACGTATCGAGGGCCTGGGTGGCCGCCTGCGAGCGGGTCCTCTGGGTACAGGCGGATTCCTCCTGATCGCGCGTCTGCCCGTGACCGGTCCGCCCTCATGATCAGGCAGGTGGGCCTGTTGCTGGTGGACGACCATCCGGTGGTGCGCGCCGGCCTCTGTCATCTGTTCGAGGCCGACCCGGGGCTGTGCGTCCTTGGGCATGCCGCCAGCGGTGAGGAGGCCTGCCGGCTCTATCCTGAGCGGCGGCCCGAGGTGGTGCTGATGGACCTGTCCCTGCCCGGCATGAGCGGCCTGGAGGCGGCGCGGCGCCTGCTCCAGCACCACCCCGGGGCACGTCTGCTCATCTGTACCATCCACGAGAACCCGGTGCTCGCCGAGCGCGCCCTGGTCCTGGGCATCCTCGGCTACGTGACCAAGTCGAGCGCACCCGATATTTTGATCGAAGCGGTCAAGACGGTGGCCTCGGGGCGCCGCTTTCTTTCTCCCGACATGGCCCAGGCCCTGGCCCTGAGACGCCTGGAAGGGGACGGTTCGCCATTACAGGGACTCTCGCCGCGCGAGTTCGAGGTCTTCCGGCTGGTGGTAGAGGGACGTGGGCGTGGCGAGATCGCCGCCCTCCTGCACCTGAGCCCGAAGACGGTCTCCAATCTGCTCAGCCGTATCCGCGGCCATCTCGGGGTCGGCTCCGACCTGGAACTGCTCCATATCGCCCTGTCTCAGGGCCTGATCGACCACCGTTTCTGAAGCCGCACCCTGCTGCGAAAGGGGCTCGGGAACTCTTCCCTGCCCTGCCGGGGCGGTTCTCCCGGCCCTTCGGGGACCTGCCCCATTCAGAATCAGTGGGTGCTTGCCGATAATCCATGGCAATCACGCCTTTCCGGGGCGTCCAGCGAGCGATCCGATGCCCATCGACGAGCCCCTTCCCCAACCCTTGATCCGCAACCCGTCCTGGGTGAGGCCCGGGCTTTTTCTCCTGGGCCTGGGGCTAGGTATGGTCGCCCTCCCGGCCGCGCTGGCCGCGCTCGCGGGACCGGCCTGGCTCGCCTGGCTGCCCGCCGGCAGCGCCCTCGGCCTGGGTTGCGCGGGTCTCGGTCTGACCGGCCTCGCCGGCGACCGGCCCTGGCTCTATCGCAGCGCCGGCGCCATCCTGGTGTTTCTCGGTCTGGTGGCGGTCCTGAACCTGTTGAATGGATTGATCACCCCCGGCAACGGCCTGCTGCCTCACGCCAACCGGGTACAGGTCTGGTTGCCGGTGAACACCGGCCTGGCCCTGCTCGCCTGCGGTGTCTCTCTGGGCCTCGGGGGGCGCCTGCGGCTCGCCCCCCTGGTGGCCGCCTATCTCGGCCTAGAGACCCTCCTCGGCCATCTCCTCGGTGCCCCGCCGGCCTACGCCTGGTTCGGGCTCGGCGGCATGACCCTGGGTGGGGCTGTGGGCCTCTGCCTGGCGGCGGCCGGCGCTCTCCTCTGGGCCTTCACCCTCGGCGCGCGATCTGTGACCGACGAGGATCCACGACGGCAGCGGGGTCGCATCCTCGGCAGCATCGTCGGCATCATGGTCCTGGCCACCCTACTGGTGGGGTTCAGTGTGGGCCGGGTGCTCTATCAGGCGGAGGTGGCGGTCGAGGCAGACCACCTTGAGCGCCAGGCCGGGCTCCTGGCGGACGTGCCGTCGATGACCCGTGGGCAGGACCTCGCTGTGGGCACGGCACCATCGGGGCCTGCCTCCCTGGTGAGCCTGGTCGCGCGGATGGAGGACGGACGGGTGCGCTGGCTCGGTCCCGTGCCCATCGCCGCCAACCCCCATGGCTGGCCCTACGAGTCCATGAGGCGTGCCCTCTCCGGCCGCCAGGGCCGGCGCGTGGACCCGGACCTCAAGGGCCGCTACTGGTTGTCGGTCTATCGGCCGCTACCGGACAAGGCATTGGGGATGGTGCTCTCCCTGCCGCTGGACCGCATCCGGGTCCAGTTCCTGCAAACCCTGCTCCTCTCCGGGGGGCTTGCGGCCCTGGTGATCGTCCTGGCCGCGCTCTGGGTGCGGATGGGCATCGCCCCCCTGGTGCAGCGCCTGGGGGAGATCTCGGCCCTGCGCGAAAGGGCCCGCTGCCTGGACATGGAGGTACGCGAACGCACCCGCCAGATCGGCGAACGGGAGGCCCAGCAGAGGGTCGTCAACCGCATCCTCGCCATCGGCCTCGAAGAACGGCCCTTGGCGGAGCGCCTGCAGGCCTGTCTCGCCGTCCTGTTCTCCCTGGAGTGGTTGGGCTTCCATCGGCGCGCCGCCCTGTTCGTGCGCCCCGGAACGGCCGGAAAACTGCGCTTCGCCGCCGGTTTCGATCTGGCCCCGGGGTGGCATCCAGGTTGTGACCGGATCCAGCCGGGGGAGTGCCTGTGCGGCCTGGTGGTCAATTCCGGAGAACGCCTGTACGCCGAGGCCGACGATCCGCGCCACACCCGCCCCGGCGCGACGCACCAGCCCCATGCCCACCTGATCCTGCCCCTCAAGGTGGAGGGCCGGATCCTCGGGCTGCTCAACCTCTATCCCAAGGTGGGCCATCGTCCGACCCCGTCCCAGCAGACCCTGTTGGAGGCCCTGGCCAGCGCCTTGGCCGGGGTGGTGGCCAAGGCCGAAGCAGAGGAGGCCCTGAGGCGCAGCGAGGAACGCTTCGCCCTCGCCGTGGAGGGCGCCACCGACGGGATCTGGGACTGGGACCTGAAGGCGGACCGGGTCTGGCTCTCGGCCCGCTGCGCCGCCCTCCTGGGGATGGAGGGGCGTGAGGCGTGGGTGACTCCGGAGGACTGGACCGCACGCATCCATGCGGACGACCGCTATGAGTTCGAGCGCGCCCTGCGCCGCCACCTCGCTGGAGACATGGACTCCTTTCGCTGCGAATACCGCCTGCGCACGGTCGAAGACGGTTTCGCCTGGCGCCTGAGCCGGGGCATGGCCCTGCGTGATCCCGAGGGGCATCCCTATCGCCTGGCCGGCTCCACCAGCGACATCTCCGGACGCAAGGCCATGGAGCAGGATCTGATGCGCAACGCCCTCCACGACAGCCTCACCGGCCTGGCCAACCGGGTCCTCCTCGGCGACCGCCTGCAACACGTGCTCGACCTGGTACAACGCCAGTCGGACCATGGATCCGCGTTGTTGTTCCTGGACCTGGACCGCTTCAAACTCATCAACGACAGCCTCGGCCACCTCCAGGGTGACCGCCTGCTGGAAGAGACCGGGCGACGCCTGAGCCGCCTGGTCCGGGACGGGGATACGGTGGCCCGACTCGGCGGTGACGAGTTCGTGGTCCTGCTCGAAGGCATGGACGACACCCGGAGGGTGGAAGAGGTGGCGCAGCGCATCCTCGCCGAGGTGGCCGCGCCCCTGGTGATCGGAGGCAATACCCTGGTGACCTCGGCCAGCATCGGGGTGGTGCGTATCGACGCCGCCTACACCCGCATGGAAGAGGTGTTGCGCGATGCCGATACCGCCATGTACGCGGCCAAGGCCGAGGGGGGCAACTGTCGGGTCTATTTCCGGCCCGAGATGCGGGTCGGGGTGGAACGGCGTTTCCACCTGGAACACGAGCTGCGCCTGGCCCTGGACGAGGGCCAGTTCGAACTCTTCCTGCAACCCATCGTAACCCTGGCGGATGGCCGCGTGGCCGGTTTCGAGGCCCTGCTGCGTTGGCGCCACCGCGAGCGGGGCCTGGTCCCGCCGGTGGAGTTCATCCCCCTGGCCGAGGAGACCGGGCTCATCCTGCCCCTGGGGCGTTGGGTCCTGACGCGCTCCCTGGAGATCCTGAAGGGCCTGCGTGAGGAATGCATGGGCGGGCGGGCGCCCTACATCAGCCTCAACGTCTCGCCCCGGCAATTGGCCGATCCCGATCTCGGCGGTCTTCTGGCGCGGACCCTGGAGACCACCGGGGTCCCCCCGGAGGCGGTGCGCCTGGAGGTCACCGAGAGCGCCCTCATGGCCAACCCGACACATGCGGAAGAGGTCCTCGGTGCCCTCAAGGACCAGGGGGTGAAACTGAGCATGGACGACTTCGGCACCGGTTATTCGTCGCTCAGCTATCTCCACCGCTTCCCCATGGACGTGCTCAAGATCGACCGCAGCTTCGTGGGTAGGATCCAGACCGACGCCCGCCAGCGTGCCCTGGTGGACACCATGTTGGGCATGGCCACCCATCTGGAGATGGACGTGGTGGCCGAAGGGATCGAGGAGGAATCCCAATGTGACCAGCTCAAGGCCATGGGCTGCATCTATGGCCAGGGTTATCTGTTCTCCCGGCCGCTGCCGGTGGACGAGGCCCTGGCCTTTCTGCAGTCCCAGGCCGAGGCCGTGTAGGCGGGCAGACCCGATGGACCAGGACTGGGCCGGCAGGATGGGCAAAGCGCAGCCTGTCCATCTGATGCATTACGCCCACAGCCGTCCCAGGGCATTGCGAAACCGCTCCTCCAAGGCCGTCACGGCCTTACTTGGGGCGGCGCCGGCCAGATACCAACGGCGTTCCAGATCCAGGGCCTGGTCCTGGGGCGCGGCCTCGGCGCCCTGGCCGAGACGGTCGGCGAGGCGCTCCACCTGAAAGGCCAGGCGGTCCTCGCGACAGGCGGGAGGCGAGTCCACCCCGGCGAGGATCTCCAGGTGCAGGCAGAGCTGTTCCCGTGTCTTGCGCCCCCCTTCCAGGGACTGCAGCCAGGCGTCACGGGCCGGACCGGACCGGGCGGCCTCCAGGGCCGCACGGAAGCGCCCTGAGAGGGCTTGGGCGGCGGCCTCGTCGAGGCCAGCGAAGCGCTCTTCCCAAGGGGCTGGGTCGATGCCGGCGGCGGTCTCCACCCTAGCCTCCAGTTCGCTGCACAGGTCATGGGCCTCGCCGAGGGGGGCGAGTCGCCCGCGGCGCTCGCTCAGGAGGCGCTCTGCGATGCGTCCCTGTACCCGCCGGACACTATCGGCCCAGCATGTGCTCAACCTGGCCGCGGCCTGGCGGGGCAGGTGTCCGGCCCGGGTATCCCGCCAGCGTTCCTCCAGGTCGTGTAGTCGGCGTTCCAGATCGGCGCTGGGCAGGTCCTTTTTCTTCAGGTCTTCGAGTTCCCCGCACAGGGCCTCCAGGGCCTGGATCTGCCGTTCGTCCGCCTCCCGGCGGGCCCTTTCGCGCTCTCCCCGGCGGGCGAAGACCTGGTCGCAGGCGGCGCGGAAGCGTTCCCAGAGGGCGTTCTCCTGCCTACGTTTACCGGCCACGGTGACCTGCCAGGCGCGTTGCAGGCGCTTGATCTCCTCGATCGCGGCTTCGAGGTCCGGCGCCTCCGCCAGGGCCTCGGCCCGGGTGATGAGACTGAGCCGGTACTCGCGGTTGCGGGCGCGTTCCGCGGCCAGGTGTTTGTCGAGCCCGCGCATGGCCTGGTGGAAACTGCGTTCCAGGCGGCGGTGCTCGCGCGGCGCCACCGGGCCGATGCGGGCCCAGCGCTGACGGGTCTCACGTGCCGCCTGGTTCATCTTCTTCCAGCTCACCCGCTCCCAGTCCACCTGGTGGAGGAATTCGTCGAGTTCGTCCAGCAGGGCCTCGCGTTCCTCGAGGTTGGCCTGCCAGATGGCGGCCTGGCGTTCGAGGTAGGGGGCACAGCGGGTGCGGGCTCGGTCGGTGGCGACCTGGAAGCGCTCGCGCAGGGCGGGGTTGATGGGCGAGCCGGCGCGCCCCAGGGAGCGCCATTCCTGCTGGAGTTCCTGCATCCGGCCGTGGATGGCGGCCGGGGGCAGATCGCTCTGTTGCAGGGCCTCCATGGCCTGACACAGGTCCTCGCGATGCTGGTCGGTGCCCCATTTGCGCCAGCGCTGGAGTTCACGTAGTTGCGGGCGGAGCCGGCGCAGGTGGGCCGCGGAATCGCCCCAGTCGGCCTTGGGCAGGCCGGAGGCGCGGATGGTCTCGAGGTCGGCCTCGATGCTCTGGTCCAGGGCCGTGGCCTGCTTGAGGGCGCCGTCCGCCAAGGCCCTTTCCAGCTCCGTCAGGCGCGCGTCCAGGCGCCTCAGTTTGTGTTCGGCACGCTCGCGCTGGTGTTCCAACCGGCCTTTCAGGCGCTCCTCCAGTTCATGGAAGGCACGGGTGGCGGCGTCCTCCTCCAGGCGGGCGAGGCGGCCGCCCTCCTTCCGCCAGGCGCGGACCTCGGCCTCGGGCAGGGGACGCGAGCCGCCCAGCCAGGCCTCGGCCTGGCCTTGCAGGGCGGCCAGGCGCTGCTCGCGGTGAATGCGTTGCCGGAGCTGTTCGAGACGCGCACGGGCCGCCTCCAGGGCCGCCTCGTAACGACGGCTCAGGTCGGCGGGCATCTCACCCAAGGCCGACCAGGCGGCCTGAATGCGTTCGAGTTCGGCGCGCAGGCCGCCACCGTCCTCATGCCGCGCCAGCGGCGTCAGGGCGGCGATCAATTGCTCCGCCTCGGCCCGGCGGCGGGCCGCGGCCTCCTCCTGGGCGATCTGTTCCCGGTGCGCGGCGCGCCAGGCGTCGTAGGCCGAACGGAAGGCCGCGCGGGCGCGGTCGAAACGGGCCTGGAGTCCGGGCGGCGGTTCACCACTGAGGATGCTCCACTGGCGCTCAAGGATCTCCAGGCGGGCGGCGTCCTGGCGCCAGTTTCCAAGGCGGCCCAGCAGCTCCGCCGATTCGCACAGGGATTCGCACTGGGCGCGCAGACGCCGTGGCGCCTCCGCCCGCTCCTGGGCCTCGCGGTGACGCCGCCGGGCCTCGCGGTAGACACGGCTGTCGCGCTTGCCCACGTGCTTGACCACCCAGGCCAGGGCCCCGGCGTCCTCCAGGCGCTGGATCGCCGCCCAGCGCACGTCCGGGCTGGGGTCGGCCACGGCCCGCTCGGCGAGCCGTTGCGGGTCGTCGAGACGGGCGACGGCGGCCTGGCGTAACCGAGGCTCGCGGGCCTCGGCGGCGATCTGCGCAACGAGCACGTCCGGCGCCTGTTCCAACCAGGCCAGGCGGATCGCGAGTGCCGGCGCCTCGGGCAATTCGCCGCTCAACAGCCGGCGCAGACGGGCCAGGGCCAGGTCGCGCACCCCGGCGTCCGTATCGTCGCGGGCGATACGGGCCAATTCATCCAGATCGATGATTTCCTTGCAGGCCCGGCGTCGCTCGGCGGGCCCAGGGGCGACCGGGACCGGTTCCGGAGGGCGGCGGGAGAACAGGCGTTTGAGGATCATGCCGGCGGTATCGGTCTCGGGTGAAGGAAGATAGGGCCTGGAAAGTATAACAGCCGGATGTGGTACGCGGACTGCCAGAACAGCGGCCGCCCGGATTCCCTTGCCTCCCAGGTCGATGATCCGTCGCTCACGGGAAGACGTGGCTATACCCTTCGCATGTGAATATTTCGTTTTTCGAGGGTGTTACTCGTGCTCCTGGGCAAGGCGCGAAAGCGAGTCATCGCAGGGACTATGGCGAGCTTTCGCAACACAGCCCAGGGGTGCGAGGGGCGGCCGCAGTAGCGAGGAGTGGCACAGGGAAGTGCCGTCTACGGACCGAAGGACGGAAATATTCACGTGCGACGGGTATATAATGACTCCCTTTTGTGGAGCCGCCGCCACCCATGACCGACCCCGTGGAGAGCTGCATCGAGGCCCTGTGCCGGAAGGGTTGCCGCCAGGTGAACCAGGACATCGCCGCCTTCGAGGCCGGCCGACCGCCACCCGAGGCGCGGGACCTGGACGCCGCCCAGCGCCGGCGGGTGCTGGCGGAGCTGAAGGCCGTCATGGCGGTATACGGCGAGCGCTGCTGCATCGACCCCTCGGAAACCCGGCCATGACCCCCATCGACCGCCGTGTCGCGCAGGCACTTGGCCCCCGCCCTGCCCAGGTGGCCGTGGTCCTCGATAATGGATGAGATCCGCCTCGGCCTGCGCATAGACCTCCCCCATGGGCGCGCCTACGCAGACCTGCCGGACCTGTTGCGCTTGCTCGACGCCTTCCGGGTGCGGGCGACCTTCTTCGTCGCCCTGGGACCGGACCCCGGGCGGAGACGCCCCTGGGCGCCCCTGGGCCGGCGTCACGCCGGGACCCTGCGCGCCCTCGCCGCGGAGGGCCATGAGCTGGGTGCCACCGCATACGATCCGGCCCGTTGGCGGCGGGAGGTGTTGCGGCGTGACCGCGACTGGGTGAAGGGCCAACTGGGGCGCGCCCTGGCGGCCCATGACAGGCTGTTGGGCGGGCGTCCGCGCGGGGTCGCGGTGCCTGGGGGGCTGTTGAATGCGGCGGTCCCCGAAGTGGAGGCGGCGCTGGGCTTCGACTACGCGGTGGACACCCGCGGCCGCTTTCCCTACCTGCCGGAGGGCGGCGGCTGCGTCCAGCTCCCGCTGAGCCTGCCCACTCCCGAGGAGGCCCTGGCGCGTGGCGAACCCCTGGACGATCTCCACCAATTCGTGTTCATGGAGACCCAGCGTGCGGTGCTCCCGGGGCACCTGTTCGCCTGGACCTGTGGCGGCGGGGCGCCCCTGGAGGTGCTGGGGCGCCTGCTGACCATGTGGCTGGGCTCGCAGCGGCCGGTTGGGCCGGTGGCGGCGCTGTACGCGCAGCTCCAGCGGGAGGGGCTGCCACGGCATCCGATCCTGTTGCGCAGGGACGCCGGCGGTGGGCAATCGGCGGTACAGGGGGGACGGCGGTGACCCGTCGCCATGGGGGCGGCGTGTCAGGCCGCCCCCCAGGTCTCCGTGGCGATCCCCGTCCCCAGGTCCGCCGCCATCAGGCGGGCGCGCACCTCCAGCAGGCGTTCCAGCAAGGCCGGCTCGTGGCAGGCGTAGGCCTCGGCATCGGGGATGCGCCGGACCACCACGCCGAGCAGCTCGGTGATGGCGTTGCCGATGGAGTTCTGGCTGATGGTGACGATCCAGCGGCCGCGGTCGTTGCGATACACGAGCTGCTTGAAACCGGGTTGCCAGCGGATGGCGTTGGCGTACCGGGCATCGCCCATGCAGCGTTCGCGCACCTTGCGCGCGGCGCCCATGAAGGCATTGTCGAACAGCAGCACGGCCTCCACCTGGTCGGGGAAGTAGAGATTGTCCGGCGGCTCGGAATTGCGGGTGGAGACCTGGCCGAAGAAGGTGCGGTAGAAGTCCAGGAAGCCCTTCAGGATGAGATCGTACTCCCGCCAGAAGGCCACTTCCTTGAAGGTCTCCACCCCACCCGGGATCTCCCAGGAGGGCAGGCCCTGGGGGTATCCGGTGAGTTCCATGCGGGCATCCGCGGCGGCGGCGGGACGAAGGATGCGCAGATCCAGGGCCTGATCGAAGAAACGCCGGTAGGTGTCGCCCATGTGCGCCTGGAACAGGCTGTGCTGGCCGCCGTCGGTGAGGTTTGGATTGTCCGGATCGGCCAGGGGCGCGCGCCGCAGGTCGTCCATGGGGAAGACGATGAAGTGGTTGTGCAGCATGCGGATGCTCGGCACCCCGGGCGAGGTCAGGGGCCAGGTGGCGTCCAGGCTGGCCTCGCCGGCGAGGAGCAGATGCGCGGACGGGTCGGGATAGCGTTCCGCCATGTAGTCCAGGATCACCTGGTCCATGCGGTTCCAGATTCGCTTCACCCGCTCCGGCACCTGGGTGCGGCGCACCGGTCGTCCCAGGGGATCGAGGATGGTGCGCGAGGTGTTGTACATGATGGAGGTGTCGAATTCGGTACTGTGGCCCAGGGCCTTGCGGTAGAGCAACAGGCCCTCGGGGTTGTCCAGGAGGCCGTTGTTTTGCGCCAGGTCGTTGAGGTTCTCGGTGCTGTTGAAGAACTCGTTGGGTTTCATTCCCTCGGGGACCTCCAGGGGAATGGGGCGGAACGGGGTCTGGATCTCGCGGGGACCGGACTGCATTGGGAGCCTCCCTTAAGGACAAGAAACGGGGATCGCCCCTAGGACATCCCCACGGATTTCGCGCTCAACGCCGGCTGACGACGACATACCGATCGGCAACCATTCACTCCTCCTCCTGCCCCCTTGAAACAAGGGGGAACAGGATCCGACCTCTCTTTCGTGAAGCGATTCTATACCCGTAGCACTCGGATCCTCGGCCACCGCGACCGGCCATCGCAACCCGGGACCGGGCGGCCACGGTCTCTGCCATGACTCGCACCCGTGCCTTGTCCAGGGGTACGAGACACGCCCTCGAAAACCGATATACCCGCCGCACGTGGATTCTCATCCTTTTGCTCCGTTGGCGGCACATTTCCATGCCACCCCTCGGTCCATCCAACGCGGTACCTCGCATCGCGCGCCCTCGCAAGCCCTGCAACCTCCTGCTAAAGAAATCCCGGAGATGGCCGAAACCGGGGTCAGCCCCCTTCGATCACGAGGCCTACACATGTCCACCAGCTTCATCCAATCCGTCGATGCCCGCACCCGCCTCGCCGGTGCCAACCGTCTCGAGGTCCTCCTGTTCACCCTCGGGAAAGACCAGGGGACCGGGCGTGAGGAGGTCTTTGGGATCAACGTGTTCAAGGTCCGTGAGGTGATGCATGTGCCTGAGATCACCCACGCCCCGGACATGCCGCCCACGGTGGAGGGCATGGTGAGCCTGCGCGGGGTGATGATGCCGGTGATCAACCTGCCGCGTTTCTGCGGGGTAGAACCGGAGCAACCTTGCAAGATCCTCATCGTGACCGAATACAACAAACACATCCAGGGTTTCCTGGTGTATTCGGTGGACACCATCAAGCGCCTGGTCTGGGAAGACGTGAAGGCGCCACCGCCCATGCTCGCCCATCGGCTCGGGGGTCTGGTCACCGCGGTGACCAAGATCGACGACGACCGCCTGGTGATGATCATGGACGTGGAAAAGGTGCTCGCCGAGACCGCCGAGTTCTACCAGGACGACCACTTGTTCGATGCCGTGCAGCCCCTCGATATCCAGGACATGACGGTGCTCTTCGCGGACGATTCCAGCGTCGCCCGCAATCAGATCGAACGCACCCTGGAACGCCTTGGAATCCGCTCCATCGCCGCCAACAACGGGGCCGAGGCCTGGACCAAGCTGCAAGAGCTGGCCCACCGCGCGGCCGCCCTGGGACGCCCGGTGTCCGACCTGATCCAGGCGGTCATCACCGACGTGGAGATGCCGGAGATGGATGGGTACGTCCTCACCCGCAGGATCAAGGAGGACCCGCGCTTCGAAGGCGTCCCCGTCATCATGCATTCGTCTCTCTCCGCCGAGGCCAATCAGGCCATCGGCACCGGGGTGGGCGCGGATGCCTATGTGCCGAAATTTGAGCCGATCGAATTGGCGGCCGCGGTGCACAAGCTGCTCGAGGGGCATCCGAGGGCCGCCTGAGCCGAATGAACGCCCAGAGCGCCCGGGTGGAAAGATGCAGGCCATGGGCGCCCTTGCGTGGAACCATACCCGTCGCACGTGCATATCTCGCTACTGCGGCCGCCCCTCGCACCCCTGGGCGGTGTGGCGACTGCCCGCCATAGTCCCCGCGATGACTCGCTTCCGCGCCTTGCCCAGAGGCACGAGGAACACCCTCGAAGAACCAAATATTCACGTGCGACGGGTATAAAGACCTCTCACCCGTCCGCGGAGAGGCCGGGGTCGGATGGTATCGGCCGCTGTCTTGCACCCCTCAGACCTCCGCCAGATCGCCTTTCTCTTGCAGCCATGCCCGGCGGTCCGGGGAGCGCCGCCTGGCCAGGAGCATGTCCAGCAGTTCGCGGCTGCCGTCGTCTTCGCCGACGGTGAGCTGGACCAGACGGCGCGTGTCGGGATGCATGGTGGTCTCCCGCAACTGGACCGGGTTCATCTCACCCAGGCCTTTGAAACGCTGTACGTTCACCTTGCCCTTGATGCCTTCCGCTTGGATCCGGTCCAACACGCCCTGCTTCTCGCCCTCGTCCAGGGCGTAGAACACCCGTTTGCCCACATCGATGCGATACAGGGGCGGCATGGCCACGTATACGTGCCCCTCCTCCACCAGACGCGGAAAATGCCGCAGAAAAAGGGCGCACAACAGGGTCGCGATGTGCGCCCCGTCGGAGTCGGCGTCGGCCAGGATGCAGATCTTGTCGAATCTGAGCCGCGAGAGATCCGCACTGACCGGATCGACGCCGATGGCCACGGCGATGTCGTGCACCTCCTGGGAGGCCAGGGCCTCGCCGGTCTCCACCTCCCAGGTGTTGAGGATCTTGCCGCGCAGCGGCATCACCGCCTGAAACTCGCGTTCCCGCGCCTGCTTGGCGGAGCCCCCGGCGGAGTCCCCCTCCACCAGGAACAACTCGCTCCGGTGGGGATCGGGACTGGTGCAGTCGGCCAGCTTGCCCGGCAGGGCCGGTCCCTGGGTGACCTTCTTCCGGGTCACCTTGCGGCCCGCGCGCAGGCGGGCCTGGGCCGCGCCGATGGCCAGGGCGGCCAGGGCCTCTCCGCTCTCCACGTGCTGATTGAGCCACAGGCTGAAGGCGTCCTTCACCACCCCCGAGACGAAGGCCGCGCACTCGCGCGAGGACAGCCGTTCCTTGGTCTGGCCGGAGAACTGGGGATCGGCCATCTTCACCGAGAGGACATAGGCGCAGCGCGACCAGACATCGTCCGGGGCCAGCTTGAGACCGCGCGGAAGCAGATTGCGGAACTCGCAGAATTCGCGCATGGCCTCGGTGAGGCCACTGCGCAGGCCGTTCACATGGGTCCCGCCCTGGGGGGTGGGGATCAGGTTCACGTAGCTCTCGGTGAGCCCCTCCCCGCCTTCGGGCAGCCAGGTCAGGGCCCAGTCCACCGCCTCCCGCTCGGCCCCGAAGCGCCCCGTGAAAGGCGGCTCGGGCAGGTGCTCCACGGCCGCCAGGGCCTGCTCCAGATAGTCCTCCAGCCCGGCCTCGTAGCGCCAGTGCTGCTCCGCTCCCGAGGCCTCGTCGGACAGGCTCACCTCCAACCCCGGACAGAGCACCGCCTTGGCGCGCAGCAGGTGACGCAGGGCGGGCAGGGAGAAGCGCGGCGAATCGAAGAAGCGGGGGTCGGGCCAAAAGCGCAGGCGCGTCCCCGTCTGCCGTGGGCGCGCCTTGCCCATGGCGCTCAGGGGCGAGGCCACCGCACCGTCCGCGAAGCCCATGTGGTACTCACGCCCGTCGCGCCGCACCCAGACCTCCAGACGCCCCGACAAGGCATTCACCACCGACACCCCGACCCCGTGCAGGCCGCCGGCGAAGCGGTAGTTGCGGTCGGAGAACTTGCCCCCGGCGTGTAGCCGGGTGAGGATCAGTTCCACCCCCGGGACTCCCTCCTCGGGGTGAAGGTCCACCGGCATCCCGCGGCCATCGTCCTCCACCTCCAGGGAACCGTCCCTGAACACCCGGACCGCGATGCGCCCGGCGTGACCCGCCAGGACCTCGTCCACGGCGTTGTCTATGACCTCCTGGGCGAGGTGGTTCGGGCGGCTGGTGTCGGTGTACATGCCGGGCCGTTTGCGCACCGGCTCCAGGCCGGTGAGGACCTCGATGGCGGCGGCGTCGTAACGGTCGTTCATGCAGGATGGCGGCTGTGGTGGAAACGGGGCAGTATACCCGCTATCGACTACTGCGGCCGCCCCTCGCGCCCCTGGACGGTGGCGATCCTGAGCCGCTGCCCGCCGGGGACATCCTCTCCATCAGATAGCACAGGCAGTCCTGGCGGATCACCTGGGTGTCGAGGGTGAGCATGGAGGGCATGGCCGGGACCCGCAGGCGGATCTCGTCGCCGATCCGTTCGAAGTAACGGGAGGTCACCTCGCGGCCGCGGTCGTCGCGCACCTGCAGAGGCATCCTGGGATCGCGCGCCCAGGCGAACAGGGTGCCGGCCGGGATCTCGCGGAAGTTGAGGCGGTCGAGGTCCGGCGGAAACACCAGGTCGGCCTCGGCGGTGCCGAACCCGAGGCTGGCGCCGGCGTCCACCAGGACCTGGGCCTGGGTGTGGAACAGGTCGAAGTCGTGACGAGACGGGGGGTGGTCGGGGATCTCACTGAGGTTGAGACAGGCATCGAGAAATGCCATGGCGTGGTCCACGCCGCGGCGCTCTCCCACCCGCCCGCACTCCAGGGTGACCGCCGGACAGTAGGCGGCCATGGCCTGGGATTGGACCCCGCGCGGGCGGACGAACCAGACCAGGGTGCGGCTGAACAGGGCGGCGAGGTGCAGGAAGCGGGGCTCCAGCCGGTTGACACAGGCGTAATGGGGGTTGAGGCCGGTGTTGTTGTGCAGATCGACGCTGGCGAACAGGCCGCGCGTGGCCATGCGCTCCACGACCTCGGCCATCAGCCGGTGTTCGGGGGTCTCGGGGCCTTCGCCACCCGGCCAGACGCGGTTGTAGTCAGGCTGGCCGGGGAGCCGGCGCTGACCGTGGGCGGCGGCGGTCACGTTACCGATGAACAGGCTGAGGGCACGAGGCAGATCCAGCGCCTGGCCGTCGTGGTAACGGTTGAGCAGCCGTCGGACCGCCTCCCAGCCCACGGTCTCGTTGCCGTGCAGGAGCACCGAGACGAACAGCGCGGGTCGTCGTTCGCCCGGGAGGTGGATCAGGGTGGGTCCACCGAGCGCCCGGGCGAGTCCGGAGGCCGGGGTCTGGAGCAACTCAGGGGACAACCGGTGGTGTTCGCGCAGTTGCAACATCGGCTCAGACGGGCCACTGATGGACGGGACAACAGCGGTCGAGGCCGCTCAGACCGGCCTCCACCAGGCCGCGCCAGTCGCGTCCGTGACGCGCCACCCAGGCACGCTGCCAGGCCGCGCCGGTGCGCCCACGGTGCAGGCGTCCGCGGAGGATGCCGAGCCAATGCTCGATCTCCGCCGGGTCCAGGGCCAGGCCTTGCAGGCCCTGTTCGGCGAGCCCCAGGAGTTCGTCGCGGATGAGTTCGCGGAGGGGGCCGCGGTGCCCCTCGAACCACGCCACCTCGGCGTCGAGGCCGGAACGCGCCGCGGCATAGAAATTGGCCCGTGCCCGGGCGAAGGGCAGGCGCCGCTCGGGCGGCTCGGGGAGATCGGCCAGGGCGCGCACCAGGCCGAAGTAGAAGGCGGCGTTGGCCAGGGTGTCCGGGATCGAGGGGCCCGCCGGGACCACCCGGTGCTCCAGGCGAAGGTGCGGGCGGCCGCCGTCGAAACCGATCAGGGGACGGTTCCAACGCCAGATGGTGCCGTTGTGCAGGCGCAGGTGGGCGAAACGCTCCGGGGCCTCGTCCATCACCTGGGGCAGCAGCACCGGGTAGCGTTCGAGGTTGGTGCGGAAGCAGTCGAGGATGTCGGTCACGTAGCCGAGCCCGAAGCCCACCCGGCGCACCCCTTCGGGACCGCCCACGTCCACCGCCTGCTCGAACAGGGGGATGCGGGTCTCGTCCCAGAGGTCGCGCCCGAACAGGTAGGGGGAATTGGCGGCCAGGGCCACCATGGGCGCGGACAGGATCTTGGAGGCGTTGTACAGGCGCGCGGCCTCGGCCGGGGCCACCCTGAGGTGGATCTGAAAGGAGGTGCCGGCGGCCTCCAGCATGACGTCGCCCTGCTCCAGGTCGATGTCCTCGCGCCCCTGGATGTGCAGGCGCAGGGGACGCCCTCCGCGCAGTCTCAGGACCTGTTCGTTCAAGGCCCGGTAGCGGGCGCGTGGGGCCATGTGTTCGAGATCGAGATCGGCCGGCCTCAGGGTGGGCAGGATGCCGGTCATGCACACCGAGGCGTCCAGTTCCTCGGCCACCTCGCGACAGTGGATCCAGGTGCACTCCAGTTCCTCCGCCAGGTCGCTCAGGGCGGTACCGCCGAGGATCACGGGGGTGCCGTTGAGTTCGAGGTTGAAGGTCGCCAGCTCCGGCACCACCAGGGGATCGTCCAGGGCCTCGAGGAAAGGGCCGATGATGCCCGCGGGCCGGCCCGCGCGATCCACCAGCCAGGCCTCCAGCTCGAACCCGGCCTGGGCGGGGGCGGTGGCGAAGGCGGCATCCGCCAGCATCTCGCCGAGGAGCCGGGTCTCGGTCTCCAGGCGCTTGCGGAAGGCGGCGAAATCGGCCTCGCCGAAGCGGCTCGTTGCGATCTCCTGACCCATGGTTCCTCCGTTCAAAGGTGTGGCCGGTCAATCCCCGCTTTGGCAGGGGGCCCGGGACCAGGCTCAGGTGGCCTCCGGGGCGGCGGTGCGTGGCTTCGGCGGGCGGCGCCGGTCAGCTCCACCCGGCAGGGGGTGGTCTCGCGCCCGTTCCCGGCCAGTATGAAGAGCCACATGCGCCCTGCCAATACCAGGGCACGAGAGATACAGGCCCGGCCCTCGTGGCGCACGGACTGGCCGGCCGGGGGCTTCACCGCGAGCCCGCAGGCCAGGACGTCTCACCCCCGGACCGGTTCCAGGCGTTCCACGCAGGGGCAATGGATCTCCAGCCTGAGGACGAGCCCCGCGCTCAAGGCCATTGGAACCCCGCCTCGTCGAAGTCGAAATCCGGATGCTCCTGGGGGCGGTGGATCTGGTCGCCCTGGATGAAGTCGGCCCCCATGCGCCAACCCTCGCCGATCCGCCGGGGATCGTCCATGTGAGGCAGAATGACCCGGGCGCCCAGTCCATGCACCCGCTCGCACAGGTGGGACAGGGTGCCGCCATCGGCCTCCACCACCTTGGTCGCCACCTTGACGTATTCCGCCCCCAGGTAGTGCAGGACCTTGTAGGCCGTGTCATTGGGAACGAAGCGCTCCACACAGACCCCGATACCCATGGCCTTCAGATCGAGGAGGACCGCGCGCGCCTGCTTGAGTTCCCGGGCCAGATCGGCAAGGGGGAACTCAAGGATCAGGCCACTGCCCACCAGCAGGCGTCGGCGCAATTCCTCGCGCAACCAGTCGGGATAGTCGTCGCGGCGCAGGCTGTCCAGGGTCTGGGTGATGAGCAGGCGTGTCTGCACGCCGAGCCTGCGGCGTTCGTCCATCACCCCCAGGGCGCGCGCGAGCAGCCAGTGGTCCACCTCGGGGGCCAACCCCAGCTTGCGCGCCACGGGCATGAAACGCGCCGCCGGGATACGGTCCCCTTCATCCCCCACCAGGCGCAGCAGGATCTGGTAGTTCTCGGTCTCCTTGTGGCGCACGTCCACGAAGGGCTGGTACAGAACCTGGAAGGCGTCGTTGTCCAACCCCTCCCGCAGGAGTTCCCCGATGCGCCGGGGGACGCCGGGACCCGGCCTGCCATCGACCGCCGTCGCCGACCGCCGATAACGCACCAGGCCCCCGCCCGCCGCCAAGGCCCGATCGCAGGCCTGTACCGCCCGATTCACCAGCCCCGCGGCATCACCGCCCCCCTCGTCGGCCATACATAGCCCCACGGCCAGTTCGGGGCGTGTCTCCAGGCCTTCCTGCTCGAATCGCGCCCCAGCCACCGCTGCGGCCAGATCCCGGGCGAGCCCTTCCAGGTCCCCATCCAGGGGACGCTCGGCGAACACCGCGAAGCTGTGGTCGCCGAGACGGGCGGCGATGTCCTGGGGCTCCAGCCGCGAGGCCAGCAGGGCGCCCATCTCGGCCAGCAGGGCATCCGTCTGACCGATGCCGATCTCGCTCAGGATCTTGTCCTTGTGTCTCAAAGCGGCGACGATCAACCCGCGCGCCTTGGGTCTCACATGGCCATCAGTGAGGTGGGTGTCGAGACGTTCGAAGAAAAAACGGCGATTGTAGAGGCCGGTGGCGGGATCGCGGGGAGAAGGTTCGAGGGCCTTGCGAGCCAGGGCGCGCGCCCGTTCGATGCGGTTACGCACCGTGGCGATGAGAATCCCAGGACGAATGGGCTTGGCGATGAAGTCGTCACCACCCACGCTGAGAGCGGCCAGTTGCTTATTCGCGTCCTGCTCCCCCGACAGGAACACGATGGGCAGAGTCAGAAACTCGTCTTGCCCGCGGATGACGCGAGTGAGTTCCATGCCGTCGGCGCCCGGCATGTAGAGATCCATGAGCACCAGATCCGGCCGGAACTGATCCAGGGCCTCCAGGATCCGGCAGGGATCGGTCACCTTGTGGGTCTTCATCCCCGCCTTGATCAGGATGGCGGCGGCGAACTCGGCCTGGGAGGCATCGTCGTCCACCACCATGACCCGGAAAGGCGCCTTTTCCTGCCCGCGGACCTGTTCGAATATCCTTGCCGCCACCTCGGGGGCATCCACCGGGGTGACGAAGAAGGCGGCCGCCCCCGCCCTCACGGCCTTGAGCCGCACCTCCAGATCGCTGCTGTTGGAGATCACCACCAAAGGCGGGCAGTCATCCACCTTAGCCTGTTGACAGGGAACCAGCGCCTGTAGCTCGGCCAGGAGTTCGACGTCCACGACGATCACGGCGGGCATCCTGACGGCCATGGCCTCGGCCATGGCCGCCCCCTCCCCGAAGCGTTGTACCCGGCAACCCTTTTCCTCCAGGGCACCCACCAGGCCGGGGGCCAGGGTCTCGCGGTTGCGCAGGTAATAGACCGAACCGCCACGCCGCCCCCCGAGCAGGCCGTCTTCCGTCGTGTCGAGGCCCTCCGCCACCGCCCGCAGATTGGCCATGAGCCCATCGATCTCGCGGACCTGGGCCTCGTCCGGCTCACCGTCACCGCTGATGAAGCGTTCGAAATAGGTCTCCAGGGAGAAGGCGCTCTCGCTCACCTGGATGAGGCCATAGCGGCCGGCCGATCCAGCGAGGTCCTGGAGCCTCTGGAACAGCCGCTCCAGGCGCGACCATTCCCAACCCTCCTGGCGCAACTGGCGCCAGTTGTCCTCGACCGCGGCGATCCGCTCAGGCAGGTGTTTCAGAAAGACCTGCTTGAGTTCTCTGGTTTGTTCGCCTGAGGCGCCGGATATCAACATCCCGCTCTGCTCCCGGACACGAGGACAGGGTCCGATCCCAACCGAGGTCTGTCCGCCCTGCCGATCCGGCTCGAGACACGGCCATTCAGTGCCTGTACGCCTGTAACCGGATTACATGGGGCACTATAAAAAAACCGACAGGAAACGCGATAGCATATGTTTGTCGCAGGTGGGTTCACGCCTCTACGAGGCCGTTTCTCGGGCCGGCGAGGCAAACGTCCAGACGGGCCATAGAACGATGCCGAGTCCGCAACCACCGCACCCGGGGGTGCGAGGAACGACCACCGTGGCCGGATCTCCACAAGCGACGGTTGTAAGCGGTCTTCCCTGTCCCCCAAGCGCCCGTGGACCCACCATGCACCAGGACCCTTCCGGTAACCGTGCCGCCGAACGCGGAGAACGGCCCTCAGATCTCGAGCACACCGCCCACCCTGGAGACGGTGATCCGACCCCGCTGCCCGGGAAGGACCGTCAGGATGCCACCAGGCGCGATCTTCTGGCAACCAACGCCGGCTGGTTCATCCCGGGCCTGATACTGGTCGCGACCGGCCTCCGCGAGCTGGACGCATTGCCCAGGGCACCCCTTGCAATCCCATGGGTGGGCATCCTGGCACTGGCCCTGGCCGGTCTCGGGGCGGTTTGGTGGCCAAGTCACCGCGCCGTTTCCTCCTCTGCCCACCGAGGTCTTGGGTATCCACTCCTGGCCCTGTCCCTCGTACTGGCCGCGGGGGCCCTCGCCCTGCCCGTACCGGATCTGCTGCAGACCACTGACCCCTTCCGCCAATGCACGGGCCTCATGATCCTCGCCACGGGCATCCTCATGGCCTTCCTGTTGTTCGCCCCCGACCCGATCCTGGCGGGCCTGTTCGCCCTCAGCGGCCTCGTCACCCTGGCGGCAGGGATCACCTACAGCCAAGTGCCCGCGCCCGCCGGCGCCCAGGTGTGGCTGTTGGGCGCGCCGGCGCTGGCGGTGGCCATCCTCGTCTGGTGGAGTGGCGCCCGGCAACGGCGTCTGATCGCCGCCGAGGCCGAGGGCTCGCTGCTGCGCGAACAGCATCGCCGACTGCTGGAGGGGGCCGAAGAGTGCGAACAGGCCCTGGAGCGCACCCGTGGCGAACAAGAGGCGGTGCGCCACGAACTCTCCCTGGCCAAGGAGGTGGCGGAGTCGGCGAACATCGCCAAGACCGAGTTCCTGGCCACCATGAGCCACGAGATCCGCACCCCCCTCAACGGCATGATTCCGATCCTGGAGATGCTGCGTGACACCCGCCTGGATGGGGAACAACGCGAGTTCGTGGAGACCGCGTACAAGTCGTCGCTGAACCTGCTCAATATCATCAACGACATCCTGGACTACTCCAAGATCGAGGCCGGTAAGTTGGCGCTGGAGACCATCGACGTGGATATCCATGAGTTGATCGACTCGGTGGTCTCCCTCATGTCGCCGGCGGCCGAACGGCGCGGTCTCCACCTGCAACACCGGATCGCGGACAACGTGCCGCGGAACCTGCGTGGCGATCCCTTCCGCCTGCGTCAGATCCTCACCAACCTGGTGGGCAACGCCATCAAGTTCACCGAGAAGGGAGGGGTCACCATCGAGGCCACCCGGCGGGCCAGATCCTCCAGGGAGGTGGTGTTGATGTTCGCGGTGCGCGACACCGGCATCGGCATGGACGACAAGGCCGTCGCCCTTCTGTTCCGCCAGTTCACCCAGGCCGATGCCTCCACGACCCGCAGGTACGGCGGCACGGGCCTTGGCCTGGTGATCTGCAAGCGCCTGGTGGAGATGATGGGCGGCAAGATCGGGGTCAAGTCGGCGCTCGGCCGGGGCTCGGTGTTCTGGTTTGCGGTGCCCATGCGCCGCTCGCTGCGTGAAGTCCCTTCTGCGCGCAAGAATCTGCAGGGGACGCGCGCCCTGCTGGCCGGGTTCGACGAACTGGAACGCCAGCGGATCGAGGCCTACCTGAAGAAGTGGGGCATGCTCAGCGAACGTGCCATCTCCGCCCACGACGCCTTCAACAAACTCAAGACATCGGCCAAATTGGGGCCGAGTTGGGCCTATAACCTGTTGATCCTCGACGCCCAGACCTTGACCGCCGACATCCCCGGGCTTCTGCACAAGATCCATCAGGTATTCCAGTTCAATGATCTGGTGATCCTGACCGTGGATGCCTTCCCTTCCGTGGAGGGGGTGCTCAAACAGGCCGGCGTGACAGAGATCCTCCCCCGCCCGGTCCACGAGCAGGAACTGCGCAACCGACTACACCGGCTGTTGGACGTGGAGAGTTACAAGTCCCGGAATCAGGAGAGGGAGCAGCGTAAGTTCCTGGCCTCCGACGCCGCCCTGGCCCCGCCGGAACCCGGGGACGAATCCCCCGCCCCGTCCAGGACCACACCCACCATGGAAGACTCGCGCCTCGCCGGGCAGGTACTGGTGGTGGAGGACAACCCGGTAAACCTCCTTGTTATCAGCAAGATCCTGCAACATTTCGGCCTCGGCATCGATACCGCCCAGGACGGGGCCGAGGCCGTGGAACAGGTAAGGCAGCAGGACTACGACGTCATCATCATGGACGTGCAGATGCCCAACATGAACGGTTATGACGCCACCCGTGCCATTCGCGAAAGGGAGCGCCGACTGGGCCTGGCGCGCACCCCCATCATCGCCATGACCGCCAACGCCATGCACGGTGACCGCGAGAAATGCATCGAGGCCGGAATGGACGACTACCTGTCCAAGCCGGTCAAGGCCGATCACCTGAAGAACCTGCTGCGCCAGTGGCTGCCCATGCAAGGGGGGATCGATACCCGGTTACCGGCAGAACCGTCGCCGCCCACCGCCAGCGAAGTACCCGGGGGGCCCGAAGGCCCCGCGCCCGCCGCCAGTGATCGTGATGATGTCCTGGACCAGGAGATCCTGACGGAACTGTCCGAGATCATGGAAGAAGGGTTCGTGGGCCTGATCAGGGAATACCTCGACAACGCCCCCACGCTGATGGACGACATCGCCGCCGCAGTCGCGGCCCGGGACGCCGAGAGCCTGGTGTTGCCCGCCCACTCCCTCAAATCCAGCAGCGCCAACCTCGGCGCCATGCGGGTCTCGGCCCTGGCCAAGGAGCTGGAGTTCATCGGCCGCGAGGAGCGCATGGACGAGGCCGCAACACCCTGGGAGGCACTGCGAACGGCCTATGCCAAGGCAGAGAAGGCCCTGCGAGCCATCGTCGAGCGGGAAGGGTTGAAATGACCTACTGCCCTCCTCGCGGGCAGCCGGTAACCGGCCATCGCCCCGCGTATCAGGCCCTGTCGAACAGGTCGGGAGGCACGCACGAGAGTCAGAGGCTGATCTTCTCTCCTTCTACGGGACCGAAACACTGGGTGTCGGAGCCGAGCCGCCGCAGCCGAGCCTGGGCCCACTCCAGCTTGGCATCGATGTCCTCATCGTTCTGATCGGGATCGTGGTGAAACAGATAGAGCATCCTGACCTGGGCCTGGTGAGCCAGATTCACCACCTCACCCACCGAGGAATGGCCCCAGTGCATATGGGATTCATATTCCTCGTCCGTGTAGGTGGAGTCGGTGATGAGGACGTCGGCGCGGGAGACGAACTCGGTCAGCTTGGTGACATAGGCATCGTCACGCAGGCCGGTATGGGCGGGGTAGATCTCGTTGTCCGTGATGTAGCAGAGGATTCGCGACCCGTACTCCACGCGATAACCCAGGCAATGACCGGGATGATGCAGGTAGAGGGTCTTCACCCGGATCCCGTCTTCCAGATCCAGGATCTCTTCGCCGAGGTGGCGGAAACTCAGACGGGCACTGAATTCCTCGGCCGTGATGGGAAAATAGACGCCGTCCATCTGGTCGCGTAGGAAGTCCTCCACGCACTTCTCGCCCTGACAGGGGCCAAGGATCTCGATCTGGCTGCCCTGCACATAGAGGGGGGCGAAGAACGGCAGGGCATTGATATGGTCCCAATGGGGATGGGAGATGAATATATGGGTGTTCAGGCGCAGCCGCCCGGTATCACGCAGGTGGTCGGAGAGGACCTTGATCCCGGTGCCCGCGTCGAAGACCAGCAGAGCCCCGCGGGCGAATTCCATGCTCACACAGGGAGTGTTTCCGCCATATCTCAGACTCGAAAGTCCGGACACGGGAAGGGTCCCGCGAATACCCCAGAAGGTGAGGTGTACGCGATCCTTGATGATGCGCCGCACCTGGCCGGCGATCCGGTTCACCTCGATCGGTTTGGCGATGAAGGCATCGGCGCCGAGATCCAAGGCCCGCCGGCGGTCCGTGTCATAGACCTTGCTGGACATCACGATGATGCGGGTATCCGTCAGCTCGGAGTAACCGCGCAGGCGCCGGCACACCTCCATGCCGTCCAGGCCGGGCATCATCACGTCCACCATGACACACTGCGGACGGTGTGCCAACACGTGCTCGACGACACCGTCGCCGGAATCCACCGCCACCACTTCGAAGCCGCCTGCCTCCAGACAGTGGCTCAGCAGGGTGAGCGAGACCGGATCGTCGTCCACCAGGAGTACGGAGTAGCGCTGGCGCATGGCCCGCCTTTGTCAGCAAGCCAGAGGCCGGGGATTGGAGACCAGGAGGCCCACATGGTACCCGCATACTCCCCTCCCCCATGCGCCAGGATCAACTGTCCGCTCCATAATGCGCCATCCAAAACGATTGGAATACCATGAGTCTAAGAGTAGAAAGACCATTCGAACAGGGTGTCACACTTGAATGCCCCCCATGCGCTGAGGCAACATGAGATAATCTGATCCGACGGATCTTTATACCCTACATTCGGGAATTCCTCCATGCACCAATCGATCCTGTTTGCCCTGCTCATGACCCTGGTCTCAGTTTTCCCGCTGCCGGTACAGGCAGAGCGGATCGGTTCCGTGGACACCAAATTCAAATGGCTTGGTCCCGACGACAAGATCGTGGTGGAGGCCTTCGAAGACCCAGTGGTCTCCGGAGTGGCCTGTTACCTCAGTCGTGCCAAGACGGGGGGGTTCAAGGGGGCCATCGGGGTGGCCGAGGACAAGTCCAACGCCTCCATCGCCTGCCGCCAGATCGGCCCCATCCACTTGCCGGAAGGGGTGGCCAGTGGCGACGAGGACGGGGAGCGGGTGTTCAGGAAACGCACCTCGTTGTTGTTCAAGACCCTCCAGGTGGTGCGTTTCTACGACCGCAAACGCAAGGTGCTGGTGTACCTCACCTACAGTGACCGGGTCATCGAGGGCTCCCCCAAGAACAGCATCTCGGTGGTGCCGGTGCGTCCTTGGCGCTGAGCCTCCACCACCGGATCGCCGGTGAGGCGGGTCCGTCCCTGGTCCTGGTGCATGGACTGTTGGGGTCTGGATCCAACTGGGGCGGCGTGGTCCGGCGGTTACAGGCCGGTCACCGCCTGTACCTGCCCGACCTGCGCAATCACGGCCGCTCGCCCTGGAGCCCGCGCATGGACTACGATGCCCTGGCCGGGGACTTGGTCGCTCTGGCCTCTGACGAAGGCCTCGATGAGGCCTGGTGGCTGGGTCACAGCATGGGCGGCAAGGCCGTGATGCGCCTGGCCCTGCGTCATCCCGAACGGGTCCGCGGATTGATCGTGGCCGACATTGCGCCGGTCCCCTACAGCGATCGATTCACACCCCTGATCGATGCCCTGGAGGCCCTGCCCCCGGCCCGGATCGAGGACCGCCGCCAGGCCGATGCCCTGCTCGCCCGGTCCATCCACGCACCCGCGGTGCGCGCCTACCTGCTGCAGAATCTGCTGCGCAACGCGGCCGGATGGCGCTGGCGTTGCAACCTGGAGGCCCTGCGCACCCACCTGCCGCAACTCCTCGATTTCCCCACGGCGGGTGGCGTCCCCTTCCCGGGGCCGACCCTGTTCATCCGGGGTGCACGTTCCGACTACGTCCGCGAGCGGGACCGGCCTGTGATCCAGCGGTGGTTCCCCAGGGCCCGTATCCAGACCCTGGAGGCGGCCGGACATTGGCTGTACTCGGAGCGTCCCGATGCCTTCAGCGAGCAAGTGCGGGCATTCGTCCGTGCGTGAAAGGGCCAGGGAGGGATCGTTGCAATCCCGGGGGCGTGAGATGTGATGCGCCGCCTCCCCCTGGCGGACACGGGCCGCCGACAAGGCGGGCCTTTCAAAGGGGATGGACGCCCCCGCCAGGCTATGTCGAGGTGCGAGCCGCATGGTATTTTTACCCCCTTCCCACATCATCGGAGCCCCCATGAACCGTCCTCTTTTCGCCCTTGTACTGACCCTCACCCTGCTGCCCTCGGCCCAGGCCGGTGATGCCACCAAAGGCAGGCAACTGGTGGACAAGCACTGCCAGAGCTGTCATGGCAGCGAGGTCTACACCCGCCCGGACCGGCGGGTGACCTCCCTCGACGGACTGCACAAACAGGTCCGCCGCTGCGAGCTGGCCCTCGGCCTCACCTGGTTCGACAACGAGATCGACGACGTCAGCGCCTACCTCGATCAGCGTTACTACAAGTTCAAGTAGACCGTGGCCCGCCGCCGTCTGTCCGGGCGCCAGATGGCGCGCGTCCAGGCGATCCAGGCGCGCCGCCGGGCCAAGCTGGAGGCCCGGACGGAGCGGGTCCTGGAAGGGGCCGAAGGGGACCTGCGCGAGGGTCGGGTGATCACCCGTCACGGCCGGAATCTCAGCGTGCGCGGGGAGGACGGCCGCCTCTACCACTGCCTCGGCCGCCAACACCTGGGCGATCCGGTGTGTGGCGACCGCGTGGTATGGCAGCCCACGGGCACCGGAGAAGGCGTGGTGGTCGCCCTCCTGGAACGCGCCAACGTCCTCGCCCGACCCGACCACAGTGGCCGGGAACGGCCGCTGGCGGCCAACATCGGCCACTTGGCGGTGGTCCTCGCGGTGGCACCCCCTCCCGTGCTGGGGCTGCTGGACCAATACCTGGTGGCCGCCGAGACCCTGGGGATCGAGGCCCTGGTGGTCCTCAACAAGATCGACCTGGCCCCGGATCCGGCCGCCTTCCGCGACGCTTTCGCCCCTTACCGGCGCATCGGTTATCCCCTGTTCCCGGTGAGCGCCCGCGCGGGGACGGGTCTGGCGGAGCTGCGTGGCCGCTTGCGGCAGGGCCCGGGCATCCTCGTGGGTCAGTCCGGGGTGGGCAAGTCTTCGCTGATCCAGGCCCTGCTGCCGGACATGGAGATCCAGATCCAGCGCATCTCCGCGGCCACCGGCCAGGGGTGCCACACCACCTCCGCGGCCACCTGGTACGACCTGCCCGGCGGCGGCGCCCTGATCGACGCCCCCGGGGTGCGCAGCTTCCGCCTCGGCCGCCTGGGGTTCCGGGAGCTGGAATACGGCTTTCGCGACATCCGCCCCTATGCGGGGCACTGCCGCTTCGGTGACTGCCGCCACCGGGACGAACCCGGCTGCGCGGTCAAGGCCGCGGTGGAGGCCGGCGGGATCGACCGCGGACGCTATCGTTCCTTTCTCCGTCTGCTGAACGAGGCCGAAGAACAGAGATGAACTACTGGCTGATGAAATCCGAACCCGAGGTCTTCGGGATCGACCACCTCGCCGCCGTGGGTGTGGAGCCCTGGGACGGGGTCCGCAACTACCAGGCGCGCAACCTGATGCGTGACCGGATGCGGGTGGGCGACCAGGCCTTTTTCTATCACTCCAACTGCAAGGAACCCGGGATCGTGGGGATCATGGAGATCGTGACGGAAGGCCATCCCGACCCCACCGCCTTCGACCCGGACGAGAAGTACTTCGATCCCAAGAGTGACCCGGCGAACCCCCGTTGGTACCTGGTGGACGTGCGTTACCTTCGCCACCTGCGCCGGCCGATCCCCTTGCGCGAACTGCGCACCCATGCGCACGGGGCCCTGCGCGACCTGCCCTTGCTGCGGCGGGGCAACCGCCTGTCGGTGATGCCGGTCAGCGCCGCCCAATGGGACTTCATCCTGGGGTTGGAATGAGCCGTCGCCGTCTGCTCCTGAACGGCCTGTCGATCCTGGCGGCCTTCGCCGCCGTCCACTGGTGGCAGACCCGCCCGCTGGCCACAGGTGAGGCCCCGCCTCTCAAGGGCCGCACCGTGGACGGTGCGGCGGCGGACCTGAGGGCCGCCCAGGGGCGGCCGGTGCTGGTCCATTTCTGGGCCGAGTGGTGCCCCGTCTGCCGCCTGGAAGAGGACGGCATCGCCGCCATCGCCGGGGATCACCGGGTGATCACCGTGGCCATGCAGTCGGGCGATGCCGCCCGCGTCCGCGCCTACCTGAAGAGACACGGGCTGGGGTTTCCGGTCCTGGCGGATCCCCACGGCGCCATCGCGGGGGACTGGGGGGTCAGGGCGGTGCCCACCAGCTTCGTGATCGGCCCGGGCGGCCGTATCCGCTTCCGGGAGGTGGGGTTCACCAGCGAGGCCGGCCTCCGGGCCCGCCTCTGGGCGGCGGCGCGAATGGCCGGCCACAGGCCGCCGACAGACGCAGCGCAGCCGGCCCAGCAGGTGGGATTCCGCCGCGACCCGGCATCCTATCCGGTGCGGCTGGGGCCCTCGGGCCTGACCAGGTTGCGCACCCGTTCCAGGATCGGTCCGATAGGCTCCGAGGCCACCCCCACCACGGCGATGCTGCCGTAACCGGTGGGCACGATCAGGCCTTCGAGATCCCTGGCCTCCACCGCCTGGGGCCGGCGCACGCGCTCGCCCGGCATCACGAAGATGGTCACCGGACCCGCCTTGCCCTGGACCACCAGATGCACCCCATCCTCATGGCCCATGGGGCAACGGCGGGCGTAGGTCACCCCCTCCAGACGCCCCGAGAGGCGCAGGTGAAACTGCCTGAAGAGGGCCTCCACCCGCGCCTCCGGGACCGCCCGCCGGGCCTTCAGGGCCGCGTGTTCGTGGAGGATGTGGAGCACCACCTGATGGGCCATGGGGACCTCCGGGAGGCCCCCTGGGGTCCCGCCCGGACGGTACAGGAGGACCGCCACCACCAGCAGGGAGGCGGCCAGGGCAAGGCCGCCGAACCACTGCTGGCGACGCTCGCGCTTGCGCTCCACGCTGCGCGCCACCCGCAGGCGGGCCTCCAGGCCCTCGGGCACCGGCACGTCCAAGGCCTCGGCGAGGCGCCGATCGAGGGCCTGCAACCGCTGCCATTCCCGCCGGCAACTGGCACAGGCATCCAGGTGGGCGCGGTATTCGGGGTCTCTGGCATTGGGCTCGGCCAACATCCGGCGGCGGGTGTCCATGCAGTTCATAGCGGCATACCTTCGTTGTCTCTGGCGACCTTCCTGCGGGGGCGCGACGCCTCTCCCCTCTCCATCAACTCACGCAGCTTGCGCCGCGCCCGCGAGACCCGGGTCATCACCGTGGCCGGGGTCAGTCCCAGCATGTCCGCGATGTCGCCACAGGAGAATCCGCCGATCACCTGCAGCAACAACGGTTCGCGGTAATCGTCGGAGATCCGCTCCAGGGCGCAGCGCAAGACGAAGGCCTCGGTGCTGGTGTCGTAGCCCCGGCAGCCAGCGAAGTCGAGATCCGCGGGGTCGCGGGCCTCGGGCCGCTGGCGTTGGAACAGGCGGGCGTATTCCCGGCGGAGGATGGTATAGAGCCAGGCCCGGGCCGCCTTCGCATCCTGCAACTGGTCGATCGCGCGCCAGGCGCGCAGGAAGGTCTCCTGCACCAGATCCTCGCTCTGGGCGCGTTCGCCACAGAGCCCGTAGGCGAAGCGGTACAGTTCCCGGGAGTAGGCGCTCACCAGGCCTTCGTAGAGGCCGTCTTTCGCTTTCATGTCCATGGAGACCCCCTGGTGGCAGAGATGCTGTCAGTTTTCCCGAGCCCCGGAGGTCTATACTCCCGAATGCAACGGGCGCGTCCCGGAACAGGGGCCTGTGTCCGCTGTATTCAGATACGTGGTTCAGAATCAGGAGCAGACATCGTCATGAAGATCGACAAATCCCTTCTCGTCGCCGCCCTCACCTCCCTGGCCCTGGCCGGCGCCGCGGGCACCGCCCTCGCCGCCAAGAAGGGCTTCGAAAAGTGCGGCGGCATCGTCAAGGCCGGCATGAACGACTGTGGTAACAGCAAGCACGCCTGCGGCGGCCAGTCCACCAAGGACGCCCAGGCCGACGACTGGATCTTCGTCCCCAAGGGGACCTGCGCCAAGATCGTGGGCGGGGTCCTGGTGGCGCCCGCCAAGTAGGCGCCCTCGTTCTGCGGCCGGCCCGGGGGCCGGCCTTTCACCCCTCACCGGAGCCGCCCATGTCCCTTCCGACCACCCTCGGCCGTCCCGTCATCGCCTTCGGCCGCGCCATGGATTGGCTGAGCCCCCTGTTCGACTTGGCGGTACGCCTGTGGGTCGCCCATGCCTTCTTCCAGTCGGGCCTCAGCAAGATCCAGAGTTGGGATTCGACCCTGATGCTGTTCGAATACGAATACGACGTGCCCCTACTGTCGCCGGACATCGCCGCCTACCTGGGCACGGCGGCCGAACTCGGGCTGCCGGTGTTCGTCGCCCTGGGCCTGTTGGGACGCCTGTCCTCCCTGGCCCTGTTCCTGTTCAACATCGTGGCCGTGTATTCCTACGCCAGCTTCCTCCTGGGCGAGCACGGCGCCGCCGGCCTCGGCCAGCACATCCTCTGGGGCTTCATGCTCCTGATGGTGGTCTTCCACGGACCGGGCAAGCTGTCCCTGGATCACCTGATCCAGAAGTGGATGGGGCGCTGATCAACTCCAGAGGGAACCGAGGGAGAAGGCCACCGCCTCGAATGGTGGCTGCCTGACCTCGGCATCGCCCTCCAGGATGGCCAGGAGCGACCAATGGCCATCTCCGCGGAGGACATAGACCTCCAAGATGTGCAGATCGGGATCCACCAACCACAGATGGGGGATGCCGGCGCCGGCATAGTGGGGCATCTTCAAGGCCCGGTCGGTACGTGCCGTGGAGGGCGACAGGACCTCGCAGACCCAGTCGGGGGGGATTTCGAACCAGGCGGTCTCCGGCAGGGCCGGCAGGCGTTCCCGCCGCCATCCGGCAAGATCGGGGACCAGCACATCGGCACCGAGATGGAGTTCCGGTTCGTCGAGGATCCACCAGCCACCGGGACCACCCCGGCCCTCAGCGAATGGATCACAAAGCTTGCCCCCCACCATCGAGGCCGCCAAGGCATGCCGGGGCGCTGGCCTTGGATGGGTGTATAACTGCCCGGCAATGATCTCCCCCACCAAGTTCTCCGGCAGGTCCAGGATGTCATCGTAGGTCGCGAAACGCTCGGCAGGCATGGACATGCTCAGATGGCCCCGGTGCGCAACATGTGATCCGCCACGCGAAAGGCGTTGGCATAGATGGTCCAAGTATAGGGCACGCTGCCGCCCGTGGGCATGAAGCTGCCGTCGGTGACATAGAGGTTCTCCACCTCGTGGGCGCGACACCAGGGGTCGAGGACCGAGACGGCCGGATCGGTGCCGAAGCGGCAGCCCCCGGCCTGAAGGTTGGTGGGGGGGGCGCCGGAGGCGAAGACGAGCACGTCGCGCCCACCCAGGGCCTTGAGCAGGCGCCCGGCCTGGGAGGCCAGGTACCAGCCCACCTCCAGATTGCGCACATGGAAACCGGTGCGCACCCGCGCCACCGGCAGGCCCCAGTGGTCTTTCACTCGCGGGTCCAGGGTCACGCGACAGTCGTCCACCGGCAGCCAGTCGCAGAAGGCCTCGATCTTGATCAGCATACCGTCCCGGATCCGGCGTTCCAGGCGGCGCTTCAGGGCCTTGCCCCATACCAGTCCGCGCCCCTTGCGGATCTGCCGCAGGGCGTGGCCGATGACCCCGTGGTGGGCATGGATCAGGTCGATGGTGCCCCCCTTGCGCCGGGGCCCCACCGCGGGATCGTCGATGACGTACCAGTCCTGGAGGGCGCGGTTGATGAAGGGACCGAAGCTCCGCAGATCGGTCTCGAAGGCCGCATAGGGGAGAAAGGCGGAACCCGCCCCGCCCCCGGCGAAGAGCAGGTTGCGTCCCACCTGGCCGCTGCCGTTGGCGAGCCCGTGGGGAAAGCGCGGGCCGCGGGAGAGCAACAGCAGGCGGGCGGTCTCGATGGCCTGACAGGCCACCACGAAGAGCCGCGCCCGGAGCCGATGGCGTTCGCCGGTGGCGTCCAGGTATTCGGCGGCGTAGAGCCGGCCCCGGGCGTCGCTGAGCAGCCGGGTCACGCGGCTGTGTGGCCGGATCTCGCAGTGCCCGGTGGCCAGGGCACGGTCGAGCAGGGCCGCGCGGGCACTGCCCTTGGCCCCGGTGGAGCAGCCGGTGGCGCCGCAAAAGCCGCCGTTGTAGCGGCACCCGGCGCGTTTCCCGAGGGGATGGGGCAGGATGGCGCGGGGGGTGGGAAAGGGGTGCATCCCCAGGCCCTCGGCCGCGGCGTCGATCAGGGCCGAGACAGGATGCTCGGCGGTGGGCGGAAACGGGAAGTCCGGGGTGCTGCGGGGTTCGGCATGGGGATGGGCCACCACTCGCCCGGAGACCCCCACCTCCCGCTCCACCAGGGCATACCAGGGCTCCAGGTCGGCATAGGAGATGGGCCAGTCGGCGACGTTCGCGCCCGCGATGGGGCCGAAGGTCTCGCGCAGATGGAAATCCACCGGCTTCAGACGGTGGAAGAAGCCGCTCATGAAATTGCTGGAGCCGCCCACGCAGTTGCCGTTCCAGAAGCCACCGCCCTGGTCGGTGACCCGCCGTCCCCAGCCGCCGTCGTCCCGCTCCTCCTCCACCACCTGCGGCTCCAGGGCCGGGTCCGGGACATAGGTGGGGCGCTGACAGCAGGCCAGTTCGTCTTTGCGGAAGTCGTCCTCCCGCCACCAGGGGCCCTTCTCCAACACCAGCACCCGGCGTCCGGCCTGGGCCAGGCGCAGGGCCACTGGGGCGGCGCCAGCGCCGCTGCCGACGATGCAACAGTCGTATTCGCCGTTCACAAGAGAAAATAGCGGGTCTCGGCGTCGGGACGGCGGAAGCCGGGCCGCCAGCCCAGCCACTTCCAGGCCCGTCCGCCGGGATTGACGCCATAGACCGGATCACCGAGCAGGGCCTCCAGGGTGAAGCCGAGGATCTCCTGAAGCCAGCGGCGGCCCTCGGGGTCCTCTTCGAAGCTGCGCAGGATCCGCTCCCGCCCGGCCTCGTCCAGGTGGAGGAATTCGGTGCCGCCGTGAGTACGGCTGTGCCTGGCCAAACGGGCGGGGCCGGCCCGCAACAGGGTCTTGAGTTCTGCCGGCACCTTGGGGTCCTCGAGCACGAAGGCCAGCCAGAGCAGGGCATTGGCCTCCCGCGCCCCCGGGGCGTCGGGTTCCGAGGGCAGGAGGTGGGCCTGGACGGCATCGACGATGCGCCAGTCCGTGACGCCGAGACCGGTCCGCGCCGCCAGGGCCTCGGCCAGGGCCGGGCCGCTCAGGGCGAATGCCCCGGCGGCGAGGAAGCGACGCCGGCTCCAGGCCTTCATGGCCGCGCCTCCTCGAGCATGGCCTGGAGCAGCCACAACATCCACCGGGGCTTGAGATAGCCGGCCTTGCGCACCCGTTCCCGGCCCTGGGCATCGAACACCAGGGTCAGGGGACGACGGGCGGGATAACGCGCCACCCACTCGGGAAAGGCCGCCTCGTCCATGCGCACCGGCACATAGCGCGCCCGAATCAGGGCGACCACCTCGGGGTCGGTATAGGTCTCGAGGTCCATCTTCTTGCAGAAGGCGCACCATTGGGCGGTGACGTCCACGAGCACCAGGCGATCCTCTCTCGCCGCCCGGGTGAACATCTCGGGCGACCAGGCCTGCCATTGGATGCCCGCAGCAAGGCCCAGGCCCGGCAGGCAGAAGACGATGACGAAGAGGCGGCGAAGCATGCGCAAATCTCTCTGGACAAGGCCTGCCGGGAGGACCCGGGCAGGCGGCGATTACTGTCAGGGCGCGGCGGTGTACAGGCGCTGGAGGATCTCTCCGGGCCGGTCCCAGGCGCAGTCCGTGGCCATGGCGTTCACCCGCAGGCGCCGGAAATGGTGCGGGTGTTCGTACCACAGGTAGAGGGCGCGTTCCAGGGCCCCGGCGAGGTCTTCGTCGGTATCGAACAGAAAGCCGTTGCGGCGCGCATAGGGGGCCTCGTCGTCATGCACGTCGGTCACCAGATCGGCCCCGGCACCGCTGCGATGGACGATGGGGGCGGCGCCATAGGCCAGGGCGGCGAGGATGGCGAGGCCGCGCGGCTCGGGGCGGGCGGGATGCACCAGGATGTCGGCGGCGGCGAACAGGCCGTGGGCGAGCCCCTCGTCATGACGCTCCAGCAACCGGAACCCCGGGCGCCCCCGCAGGGCCTCCAGGGGGGCCAGGGCGCCCGCCTCCACCGCGACCCCCAGATACACGCACTGCGCCCCGGCATCCAGGGCCTGGGCCAGAGCACGGGCCACCAGGTCGATGCGCTTGCGGGCGATACCGCGGCCGACCCCCACCACCAGGGGCACCCGCGTCTGCTCCAGGTGCAGTTGGCGGCGCAGCCAGGCCTTGTCGTCGGCCTTGCGCGGCAGGGTGTTGGCAGAGAAGGTGCGCCAGACCAGGGGGTCGTGCCCGGGGTCCCAGAGGGGGCGTTCCAAGGCCGGGCGCAGGCCGCCGAAGGCCTCGCCCCGGGCGGTCAGGGCCTGGGCCAGTCGCCGCCCCCCGGCGCCCCGGGCGCAGGCCCCCGCGTAGTGGGCGGAAGAGGTGCTCACCCAGGTGGCGGCCTGCACCGCCGGGACCAGGGCGTCGCCACCCTCGGGCGGGGCTTCGAAGAAGCTGAACAGGCGCGGCGTGGCCGTCCACAGGACCGCCCCCAGGGCCGTCTCCCAGCCGAGGAAATGGACGGCGTCCGGCCATTCCCCCCGCTCCAGCAGCCGCACCGCGGCCCTCGCGAAGAAGTCGAAACGGGCGCGCTCGGCCGCCCCGTCCGGGGTCCGCCCGGCCCGGAACAGGCCGGCGGGGTCCTGAGGCTCGATGAGACGGAAGCGCATCCCCTGGACACGGCCCCGATGTACCCGGCAATGCACGTAGCCGTCGCCCAGGGGCGCCCAGAGATCCTCCTCCCCGTCTCCGCTCCACCCCGAACCGGGCTCCCAGCCGGGATAGAAGGGCATCAGGACCTCCATCTCCAGGCCGCGCAGCAGGGCATCCCGGCAGAGACCGCGGCAATAGTCGGAGAGGCCGCTGTAGGCGCTCACAGGGGCGCATTCGGGGCTGACGACGACGATTCGGGTCATGGCATCTACTCGAACAAGGGCAAGGGGCCGGCCTCCACTTCACCGGTCGAGGCGGCCCACAGGCGGCGTTCCGCCTCTTCCAGGTGGCGGGTCACCCGCATCCTCGCATATTCGGGATAGACCCCGGGGCGCAACATGAAGGGCCAGTCCGAGGCCTGCGCCAAGAGGAGGGCGTGGCGCGCCGGCCCCAGGCGCCCGGGGCTCCCCCCCCGGGCCGCAGCGTCCACCAGGCCCTTCTGAATACGCGCCAGGCGTGGCCAGATCCAGGCCGAGTCCTCATGCAGCCAGACCCGATGATAGCCCCCTTCGCCCCAACTCGACTCGAGCGGTGTCGCCTCCGGCAACAGCGGCCCCCGCGCCAGCCAGTCCATGGGCGTCAGGGTCTCGATGCCATAGTCCGGGGCCGCGCGCAGGACCTCCAGCAGCCAATCGACCCCTTCGTACCACCAGTGGCCGAAGAGTTCGGCATCGTAGGCCGCCAGCTGGGGGGCGGGGCACAACCGCCGCCGCGCGAGGAAGCGATGCGCATCGGCACGCGCCCGCCCGGCCGCCGTGCGCGGGTCGTAAGGCGCCCTGGACCGCCCCCCCGCGCCGATCCGCCAGGGCTTGAGGCCGGTCGGTTCGCCGTCGTCGGCGCGGATCTCGCGATGGAACTCCCGGTAGGCGGGATCCCCGGGGAAACCCCCGCTACGACTCCATACCTCGCGGGTACAGGCGGCATCCCGTGCCAGGCAGACCGGACCCGCCGGACAGCGGGCCACGGCGAGGCCCGGTAGGGCATGGCTGTCCACGCAGAACCAGCGCAGGTCACGGCGCGCCAGGATCCGCTCCAGCCCGGGGAAATACCCCATTTCGGGCAACCAGAAGCCCCCTGGGCGTCGGCCGCTCCAGCGTTCGTGGAACGCCAGGGCCAGATCCAGTTGTGCCTCCACCGCCCCGGGGTGGTGGCGCAACAGGGGCAGATAGCCGTGGGTCAGGGCGGTGGTGATCAGTTCCACCGCACCCCGATCCCGGAGGCGACACCAGGCGGACTCCAGGTCCATGCCCAGATCCTCGCGCCACCATGCCTCCAGGCGCGCATAATCCGCCTCGAAGTCGAGCAGGCGCGTGGCCAGTTCCGAGGGGAGATCCCCGGCCCGCCGCCGGGCGAGCCGCCGGGTACGCCCCACGTAGGCGCGAAAACGCTCCCGCAGGAGGGGGTCCCGCCACATGCCCACCAGGGTGGGAGACAGGGACAGGGTGATGCGGAAGCCATGCCCCGTGCCCCACAGCCGTTGCAGACCCTGCAACAGCCGCAGATGGCTCTCCAACAAGGCCTGGAACAACCAGGCCTCTTCCAGGAAGCGGGGATGCCCGGGGTGACGCACCCAGGGGAGGTGCGCATGCAGGACCAGAAACAGCGGTCCCGGACGGCTCAATCGCCAACCCCTGAAGACCAGGACGAAACCACACCGGCCTCGCCCGGCTCCGGGGTCTCCAGCGGGACCACGAGGGGCAGCGCGGCAGGACCCCGAACCGCCGCCGCGGGCGGAAGTGCCGGCGGCGGGCGTGGAAAAGGCGCCTCGAAGGGCAATTCCCCGCCCGAGGCCAGTGAGGGATCTTCGGGAGGCACACGGACGGGGATCGCGCCCGGCACCGGCACGCGCATCCGCCTGCGACCGGGCCCTCCGGATCCGGGCAGGACGACCACGGGCCCCCGGAGGAGCAGATCCCACCCCCCATCGGGCGCCATACGCCCCAGTTCCACCCCGA